>Ga0209911_100081_pt1 | contig 96060 bp, 94 predicted proteins | sample FECB21metaG_FD_188301 | JGI IMG/M metagenome (GOLD analysis project Ga0209911, IMG submission 188301) | Cyanobacterial communities from the Joint Genome Institute, California, USA - FECB-21 (SPAdes) (version 2) | ecosystem: Environmental > Aquatic > Thermal springs > Hot (42-90C) > Microbial mats...
GACCAGTCTGCGCGAGTGGGCTTACGCGTTAGCCTATCCAAACTCACGCGAGCGAAAGGCCGAGTTGCCGATCTGGCTGCATCGATACAATTGGCATCGGCCTCACGCCGGTATCCATGATAAAACGTCTATCAGCAGAATCGGCTTGACCGAGAATAACGTCCTGAGGCTCCACAGCTAGCCCTTCTGCATGTGCGCCGGCCCGCCCCGCCGCAGCGCGGTGAGCCGGCCGGGCCTGTCTGAAGTGAGCGGATGATTTTGCCGCCGTAAGGACGCGGTCGGTAAAGCGAATCCGGCCCCAATTCCGCCAGACCCATTGCCAATCTGTTGGCCCCCGAGTTAATGCGACTGACCGAGGGCCGATTTGCATATGACCGACCGCCCGGATTTTCCTGATCGTTGGAACCGCCGCACCGTGTTGCAGCATTTCGGGCGCGCTGCGCTTGGCGCTGGCGCGGCCCTGGTCGCGACGAAAGCAGAGGCACAGGACAAGGTGCTCCAACTGCTGATGGAGCAGACCCGGCGTTCCGATTTCGGCCAGGGCTACGATTCGGGTATCCGCTCGGTTCGCATGCCGAAGTCGTCTCTGCCGACTTTGTCGCCGGCCACCGCACAAACCACGGAGGCCGCAATCCCGCGCTACGAGAAACTGGTGGCCGAAGGCGGCTGGCCGACGGTGCCGCAGAGCGACCGGATGCGGCTCGGCAACCGCGACAAAGCGGTGGTGGCGCTGCGCCGCCGCCTGATTGCGGGCGGTGACCTGGCGACCCAATCCGGCGCGTCCGACGTGTTCGATTCCTATGTCGAGGCAGGCGTCCGGCGCTTTCAGGCGCGGCACGGGCTGACCGTCGATGGCCTCGTCCGTGAGACCACGCTCGGTGCGATGAATATTCCTGCCGAGGTCCGGCTTGCCCAGTTGCGAACTAACCTTACGCGGCTGAGGAGCTTTTCCGGCAGTCTCGGACCGAAATTCGTCATGTGCAACATTCCGGCGGCTCAGATTGAGGCGATCGAAGATGGGGTTGCGGTTTCGCGCCATACTGCAGTCGTCGGCAAGCCGGACCGGGCATCGCCCGACATCAACAGCCGCATCATCGAGATAAATTTCAATCCGTTCTGGACGGTGCCGGTTTCGATCGTGCGGCGCGACCTCATCCCGAAGATGCAGGAGGAGCCGGATTACCTGACCAAGCAGCGCATCCGCATCCTCGACGGCCGCGGCAACGAATTGCAGCCCGAGCAGATCAACTGGTATTCCGAGGAAGCCGTCAATTACATGTTCAAGCAGGATCCGGGCGACTTCAATTCGCTCGGTGCGATCCGCATCAATTTCCCGTCCGCGCACGGGGTGTATATGCACGACACGCCCTCGCGAAACCTGTTCGGCGAGGATTTCCGCTTTCATTCGTCCGGCTGCGTGCGGGTTCAGAATGTGCGCGAGCTGGTAACCTGGCTGCTTGCGCAGACGCCTGGCTGGTCGCGCCAGCAGATCGACGATGTGATCCGTTCCGGTGACCGCAAGGACGCACGGCTGCGTACTCCGGTGCCGCTTTACTGGGTCTATGTGACCGCTTGGGCCACCCCGGACGGGGTGGTACAATTCCGCGACGACATCTACGGTCGCGACGGGGTAGGGGCTGCACCCGCGCTCAGTCGCGGCTGATTCTTCCTCTGGAAGCCTGAATGGGCGAACATCGCGAAGTCCTGTTCGAATTCACCGCAGTGGGTGCGGTGATGAAGGTCGCCGCCATCGATGCCGCGACCGGGATTGAGGTGACGGTGATGGGGCCTGTCCATGCCGCGCGTGCCGATCTGCAGAAGCTCGCGCTTGCCAAGCTGCGCCGGCGCCTGGGGCGGGTCAGCTCGCCCTAGATGTTGCGGCTTATGGCCCGATAGAAGCTATCGCTTGGCGGCCGGGCTGCCGGCGTGGTACTTGGCCAAGGATAGCCATCAGGAGACATGCCCATGTCGGTCACCGACCGGTCCGCGGCCGTCACTCCGCGCAGCGATATGTTCACGGCCAGCCTGGCAGAAACCGATCCCGAGATCGCGGCAGCGATTGCAAGCGAACTCGGCCGCCAGCGTGACGAGATCGAACTGATCGCATCGGAGAATATCGTCAGCCGTGCGGTGCTCGAGGCTCAGGGCTCGGTGCTGACCAACAAATATGCCGAAGGCTATCCGGGCCGGCGTTATTATGGCGGCTGCCAGTTCGTCGACGTCGCCGAGCAGCTGGCGATCGACCGGATCACACGGCTGTTCGGTTGCGGCTTCGCGAATGTGCAGCCGCATTCCGGCGCATCGGCCAATGCGGCCGTGTTCTTCGCGCTGATGAATCCGGGCGATACCTTCCTCGGGCTGAACCTTGCCGCCGGCGGGCATCTGACCCACGGCATGAAGATCAATTTCTCTGGCAAGTGGTTCAACGCGGTTGCCTATAACGTGCGGCGGGACGACCATCGCATCGACATGGACGAGGTGCGAAAACTCGCGCATGAGCACAAGCCGAAGGTCATCATCGCCGGCGGTTCGGCCTATCCGCGGATTATCGACTTTGCGGCCTTTCGCGCCATTGCCGACGAAGTGGGGGCCTACCTGTTTGTCGACATGGCGCATTTCGCAGGCCTTGTGGCGGGCGGGGTGCATCCGTCGCCGTTTCCGCATGCGCATGTGGTGACCACGACGACCCACAAGACGCTGCGCGGCCCGCGCGGCGGCGTTGTGCTCACGAACGACGAGGAGATCGCCAAGAAGATCAACTCGGCGGTCTTTCCGGGCCTGCAGGGCGGTCCGCTGATGCATGTGATCGCGGCGAAAGCGGTCGCGTTCGGAGAGGCGTTGCGGCCATCTTTCAAGGTTTATGCAAAGAACATAGTGGAGAACGCGAAGGCGCTCGCCGAAACCTTGAAGTCGGCCGGCCATGACATCACGTCGGGCGGCACCGACACCCATCTGATGCTGGTCGATTTGCGGCCCAAACGGCTCAACGGCAAGGTCTCCGAAGCCGCACTGGGCCGCGCCCACATTACCTGCAACAAGAACGGCATCCCGTTCGACCCGGAAAAGCCCACCATCACCTCCGGCATCCGGCTCGGCACACCGGCTGGCACGACCCGCGGATTCGGCGTTGCCGAATTCAAGCAGATCGGTGAGATGATCGCCGAGGTTCTCGATGTCCTGTCGCAGAAGCAGGCGGAAGAGGATTCGATGGTCGAAGCTGCGGTGCGCGGCAAGGTGAAGGCGCTGCTGGCGCGTTTTCCGATTTATTCCTGAGACCGGGCTTGCGCCGGCCATACACGTCTTTGGTTCGACATCACAGGCGCGGATGCCCGGCGCACGGCCGGGCATGACGATGGAGAGAGTTGAGCGTCATGCGCTGTCCGAGTTGCGGCAGTCTCGATACCCAGGTGAAGGACTCGCGGCCGACCGAGGATTCCAATGCGATCCGCCGCCGCCGCGTCTGCCTGACCTGTCATTTCCGTTTCACGACCTTCGAGCGCGTGCAGCTGCGCGAACTGATCGTGATCAAGCGCAACGGCCGGCGCGTGCCGTTCGACCGCGACAAGCTGATGCGCTCGCTGCAGATCGCCCTGCGCAAGCGCAATGTCGATCCCGAGCGGCTTGAGCAGATGGTCTCGAAGATCGTGCGTGAACTCGAGAGTCTCGGCGAAAGCGAGATTTCCACGGACGCCATCGGCGAGACGGTGATGGCGCATCTGCGCGAGCTCGACGACGTCGCCTATGTGCGCTTCGCCTCGGTCTACAAGAACTTCCGCGAGCCGAAGGACTTCGAGGACGCGATCGCCGAGCTGGCGGGCGAGGAAGACGGCAAGACGGCCGCGCCGCAGCGCAAGTGACCGCCTCCGGGGAAGATCTCCGTTTCATGCAGCTGGCGCTGGCGCTCGGGCGGCGGGGGCTCGGCAACGCCTGGCCCAATCCTGCGGTCGGTGCGGTCGTGGTGAAGGATGGCGTCGTGCTGGGACGCGGCTTCACGCAGCCCGGCGGACGGCCGCATGCGGAAACGCAAGCGTTACGGCAGGCAGGCGAAGCGGCGCGCGGCGCCACTTTGTATGTCACCCTCGAACCCTGTTCGCATCACGGCAAGACCCCGCCCTGTACGGATGCGATCATCGCTTCCGGCATCGCGCGGGTGGTTTCCGCACTGGGCGATCCCAACCCGAAAGTCGCGGGCGAGGGCTATGCGCGGCTTCGCGCGGCCGGGATCGCGGTGATCGAAGGGCTCTGCGCCGCGGAGGCCCGGCGCGCGCATGCCGGCCATATCCGTCGCATTCTCGACGGCCGCCCGCATGTCACGCTAAAGCTCGCGGTGTCGGCAGACGGCAAGGCTGCTCTGCCGGGCGGCAAGCCGGTGCAGATTACCGGCGAGGAGACACGCGCCCGTGTGCATCTGATGCGGGCCATGAACGACGCGATCGTGGTCGGTATTCGTACCGTACTTGCCGACGATCCGGCCCTGACCTGCCGGCTGCCCGGCATGCTGGCAGCCTCGCCGGTGCGGGTGGTGCTCGATCCGGCGCTGCGGCTGCCTGAAAGTTCGCAGCTCGTGGCAAGCGCAAGCGACATTCCGGTCTGGGTGTTTTGCGCGCCGGATGCATCGAAAGAGCACGAAGCGGTTCTCGGCCAGCACAAGGTCCGTATCATGCGGGGCGAGGGCGGCCCGCAAGGGCTCGACTTGCCGGCCGTTCTGCGCGCGCTTTGCGAACGCGGCATCACGCGTCTGATGGTGGAAGGCGGGCCCAAAGTCGCGGCATCGTTTCTCCGCGCCGACCTTGTGGACGAGGCATGCCTTCTGCGCGGTGCCGCCACGATCGGACCGGACGGTATCGACGCGCTTGACGGACTTCCGCTAAGCACACTAACGGAATCGCCGAACCTCGCAGTGACCGGCAACGAGATTGTCGGCGGCGACAGTCATTTTCACTACGAGCGGCACGGACGGCGCTAGATGTTCACCGGCATCGTTACCGATATAGGCGAAGTCACGGCGGTCGAGCCGAAAGCGGATGGGCTGCGCCGCATCGTCATCGCTTGCGGTTATGACCGAGCTTCGATCGATATTGGCGCGTCGATCGCATGCTCCGGAATTTGCCTGACTGTGGTCGAGACCGGGCTTGTCGGCAACCGCACCTTGTTCGCCGTTGATGTTGCGGCCGAAACCGCCGCGCTCACCAATGCGGACACTTGGACGGCCGGCACGCGGATCAATCTGGAACGGTCGCTGAAGATCGGCGATGAACTGGGCGGTCATATCGTCACCGGTCACGTTGACGGCATTGCGGCGGTGCTGGCGCGCGAAGACCTCACCGACCAGGTCCGGTTCCGGCTCGGTGCGCCGGAGCCGCTTTCGCGTTTCATCGCAAAGAAGGGGTCTGTCGCGCTCGACGGCGTGTCGCTGACGGTTAACGAGGTCGAGGGCAACGCTTTCTCGGTCCTGATCATTCCGCATACGCTGCAAGTCACGACGCTGAATGCCTGGCAGCCCGAAACCGCCGTTCATCTCGAGGTCGATATGATGGCGCGCTATGCGGCGCGCCTCCTGGAAAAGCGCGCATAGCGCGCTTGCAGCGGCGCGCGGCCTGTAGTTAGTGGCGCGCGAACGGAGAACGATCAGATGGCCGGGCCGCGGCAGGGCAAGAGTGAAAAGGCGGACGACAAGACGGGTGCGAGTCTGAAGGGATCGCGCATCCTTATCGTCGAGGCGCGCTATTACGAGGAGCTTGCCGATGAGCTTCTCTTGGGCGCGACCCGGACGCTGGACGAGGCGGGCGCAACATATGACACCATCACCGTACCCGGCGCGCTCGAAATTCCGACAGCGCTGGCCATTGCGCTCGATGCCGCGACAGCGCGCAAAAAGCCCTATGACGGGGCCGTTGGGCTCGGCTGCGTGATCCTGGGTGAGACATTTCATTTCGAAATTGTGTCGGAGCAGTCGGCGCGCGGACTGATGGACGTATCGATCGCGCGCAAAATTCCGATCGGCAATGGCATCCTCACGGTCGATACCGAGGCGCAGGCCTGGGCCCGGGCACGCGTTGCCGAAGGCAACAAGGGCGGCGGTGCTGCCCAGGCGGCTCTCGCGCTGATCGGCATCAAGCGCGCGGTTTCAAAGGCCAAGAGATGAGCGGCACACGCGGCGAGGAGCGCAAGGACGAGCGCAAGGCCAACCGGCGCGGCGCGGCCCGGCTTGCCGCTGTTCAGGCGCTCTACCAGATGGACATCGCCGGGACCGACCTCAACGAGATTCTCGCCGAGTTCGAAAGCCACTGGCTTGGCGGCGAGGTCGAAGGTGACAAGTATCTGCCCGCTGACGCAAATCTGTTCCGCGACATCGTGCGCGGCGTCGTCGCCGACCAGCGCAGGCTCGATCCCGCGATCGACCAAGCGCTGACCAAGGGCTGGCCGCTGAAGCGAGTGGAGGCGCTGGTGCGCGCGGTGTTGCGTGCAGGGGCCTTTGAACTGGAAAGCCGCAAGGATATTCCCGCCCGCGTGATCGTGTCGGAATATGTCGATGTGGCGAACGCCTTCGTCGACCGCGACGAAACTGGGATGGTCAATGCCGTGCTCGACATGCTGGCGCGTGGCGCGCGTGCGGAGGAGTTCGGCGCGTCTCGATAGATCGCAATCCGGGTGACTGGCGCATGCCATCGGGCGAAGACGAACTGATCGCCAAGTATTTCAAACCGCTGGCGACTGCGCCCGGCGCGCTCGGCCTCACCGATGACGCTGCCTCCTATACTCCGCCCGAAGGCCACGACCTCGTGCTTACCACCGACGCGATCGTATCGGGTATCCATTTTCTGCCCGAAGATCCGCCGGAGACGGTAGCGCGCAAGGCGTTGCGGGTGAACCTGTCCGATCTCGCCGCCAAGGGCGCGCGCCCCGCCGGTTGCCTGTTGACGCTCGCAATGCCGGAGGGGATTGGGCATGGCTGGCTCAATCCGTTTGCGTCGGGACTGCAGTCGGATTGCGATCTCTATGCCTGTCCGCTCTATGGCGGCGACACGGTGCGTACCGACGGACCGCTCTGGGTGTCTATCACCGCGTTCGGAATATTGCCGCGCGGCGCCATGGTGCAGCGCGCCGGCGCCAAGAAGGGCGATGTCGTGGTCATCACCGGCACGGTCGGCGATGGCGCGCTCGGATTGCGGCTGTTGCGGGATCCCGACCTCATCGAACGATGGTCGCTCAGCGACGAAGAGGCGGCGCATCTTGCCGGACGCTATCGTGTGCCGCAGCCGCGCACGGCGATGGCGGATGCGGTGCGCATATTGGCTTCAGCCGCGATGGACGTGTCGGACGGACTTGTGGGGGATCTGGCGAAGCTATGCCGCGCGTCGGGTGTTTCGGCGCGGATCGAGGCGGCGCGCCTACCGCTGTCGGCCGCCGTGGCCAAAGCATTGGACGCGATGCCCGGCCTGATCGAGGCGATCGCAACCGGCGGCGACGACTATGAAATTCTGACGGCCGTGCCCGCCGACAGGGTTGCGGCCTTTCACGACCAGGCGCGAGCCGCGTCCATTCCGGTGACCGAGATCGGCGAGATCGTCGAAGGCCGCGAGCCGCCAGAGGTCATCGATGCAAATGGCAAAGGGCTGGCATTCTCGCGCGGCTCGTTCAGTCATTTCTGATCCTCTGCCAGACATGGGCGCTATAACGACGCCGGGGAGAGACACGCATGCACGACCGAACGCCCGTTAAGTCTGCGCCGACCGGCTGGGGCGTCTCCGGCAATTCGCGCGAGGCGCAACTGCGCCGACGCTTTCCGACCGTGGAGGATCTGCGCAAGGCCTCGGAGCGGCGCATCCCCTCGCTCGGCTACGAAACCGTGGCGGGCGGCAACGGACAGAATCTCGGCGTGAAGCGCAATGCCGATGCGCTGGACGCCATCGAGATGGTGCCGCGCACCGGCGCCGACAAAGGTCCGGTCGCGACCGATGTGACGCTGTTCGGCCGCCACTACGCCGCGCCGCTCGGCATCGCCCCGATGGGCCTGCAGAGCGTGTTCTGGCCGGGCGCAGAGCGGCATCTCGCGCGCGCGGCACAGCGCGCCCGCATTCCCTATACCGCTGGCACGGTGAGCGGCATCGCGCTGGAAGAAGCCGCGCAGCTCGCGCCGGACGTAGTCTGGTTTCAGCTTTACCGGCTTGCGCGCGACGACCACCGCGTCGGCTTCGATCTGGTCCGCCGCGCCAAGGCGGCCGGCATCCATGTCCTGGTTGTCACCGTCGATACGCCCGGCCGCGCCAAGCGTCCCGGCGAGCTGCGCAACGGTCTGACACTGCCGTTCCGTCCAACGCTGCGCACGATCATGGAGGCCGCGGTGTCGCCGGGCTGGATGTGGGCGCTGCTGCAGAACGGGCAACCGAGCTTTCCCTGTCTTGCGCCTTATTGCGGGGAGAACCCTCGCAATGCCGATATTGCCTGGTTCGCGCAAAGCGAGGTCGGCGGCGCCTTCACCTTCGAGGAACTGAAGCGCTATCGCGACGTCTGGAATGGCCCGATGGTGATCAAGGGCGTGATGCATCCCGCCGACGCCGAAAAGGCGGTGGCGATCGGGCTCGATGGTGTTCAGGTCTCCAATCACGGCGGCCGCCAGCTGGAAGCTGCACCCGCGGCAATCGACGTGCTGCCGGCAATTGTGCGGGCGGTCGGGAGCAAGGCGACGGTGCTCTTCGACAGCGGCGTCCGCTCAGGGCTCGACGCGGCGCGCGCGGTGGCGCTTGGGGCGCAGGCGGCCCTGGCGGGGCGGGCGTTCCTGTACGGCGTCGGTGCGGCCGGCGCCGACGGCGCCACCTATGTCACCGACATGCTGGTCGAGGAGATCGCGGTCGCGATGCGCCAGCTTGGCGCTCCGGACATGGCCGCCCTGAGGAGCCTTGCCATTCGGCATCCCGGCGCATGGCAGTTCTGATCTGCGTTTACCGGGCTTCCTTATATTCAACGGTGCGGATATGTAGAGCCACCTCTGCCGGGGACCAAGATCGATGTCCGTAGCCGCCGACGGCCAGCATCATCTGATCGACGACGCGCTGGCTCGCCGCAACGCGATCATTCTCGCATGCGCGCAGGCCATGGCAGGCGGCAACAACACCGTGCTGCTGGCCACCGGCGCCATCGCTGGCGCGATGCTCGCGCCCGACAAGATGCTCGCGACCGTGCCGATCACCGTCTACGTTATCGGCATGTGGCTCGGCACGCTGCCGGTCGGCGCGATTGCGCGCCGCTACGGAAGGCGTACCGCGTTCCAGATCGGCACTCTGTGCGGCGTGGCGACCGGCCTGATCTGCTGCATCGGCGTGCTCTACGGTTCTTTCCTTCTCTTCAATGTCGGGGCGTTCTTCTCCGGCCTCTATGCAGCGGCGCATCAGGCCTATCGCTTTGCCGCCGCCGATACCGCAAGCGACGCCTTCCGGCCGAAGGCCATTTCCTGGGTGCTGATCGGCGGCGTGCTGGCGGCCATCGTCGGGCCGCAGGTGGTGATTGCCACCAAGGATTTGCTGCCGCCCTATCTGTTTGCGGCCACCTATCTGGCGCAGGCTGCGATTGCAGTGGTTGCAGGCCTGTTCCTGACGCTCCTGAAAATCCCGATGCCGCCCAAGCCGACCGCGGCCAATGCCGGGCGGCCGTTGTCGGAAATCGCGCGGCAGCCCAAATTCATCGTCGCCGTGGTCTGCGGCATCGCCAGCTATTCGATGATGAACATGGTGATGACCGCAGCCCCGCTCGCCATGATCGAATGCAACCACAGCGTCACCGACGCTGCCCTCGGTCTGCAATGGCATGTGCTCGGCATGTTCGTCCCGAGCTTCTTCACCGGTACGCTGATTGCGCGCTTTGGCGTGATGAAGGTGATCGCGGCCGGCTTTGCGCTGCTGCTGGCCAGCGCCGCCATCAGCATTTCCGGCATCACATTGTGGCATTTCTGGATCGGCCTCGTGCTGCTCGGGGTGGGGTGGAATTTCGGCTTCATCGGCGCCACCACACTCGTCACCGAAACGCATCGGCCACAGGAACGCACGCGGGTGCAGAGCTTCAACGACTTCCTCGTGTTCGGCTCGATGGCGATCGGCTCGTTCGGATCGGGCAAGCTGCTTGCGGTCTATGGCTGGGCGACGGTGAACGAGGTTGTGTTCCCGGTGGTGCTGACCGCGGCGGTACTGCTCGGCTGGCTGGCCTTGCGGCAGCGGCGCAATCCGGTCTGACACCAGCCATTTCGCTCGCGGCGGCGCACCAGCGGATCGTGGAGGCCGCCGGCGATATCTGCACCTGGCACCCGCCTTACCGCACCTTCAAGGCGCTGAGCGGCCAGTCGCTCGCCTGCAATCCCGGCCCGCATCTGACCGATCTGGGCCTGACCGACGGAACCACCAGGGAGATGCGGCCTGCCCGAATCCGGGTGTTATAGGCGCGAGTGTCCGCCGAAAGGCTTGGAAAATCTCAAAAAAACGCCAGGAATCCGGCGCTTTGACCGGTTGCTTTGCAGATTCGTTTTTGGCAATGTCCGCGCGATTTTGAGGCCGGGCGGAGGCGATTCCGCGCGCCCGGTCCAAACCAGCGAGCCGGCATTCGCCCGGCTCACTCCACATCATCGGGGACTTCAATGACAGCTTTGTGGGTGATCATCGCCTGCGGTTTGCTCGCCGTGGGATACGGCATCTGGGCGACCATGTCGGTGATGAAGGCAGACGCCGGCTCTGCCAAAATGCAGGAAATCGCTGCGGCCGTCCGTGAGGGTGCGCAGGCCTATCTGAAGCGCCAGTACACGACGATCGCCATCGTCGGTATCGTGATCTTTGTGGCGGTCGGTCTGTTGCTTGGCTGGCTGGTCGCGATCGGCTTTGCCATCGGTGCGATCCTGTCCGGCGTTGCCGGCTTTATCGGCATGAATATCTCGGTGCGCGCCAACGTTCGCACCGCGCAGGCGGCGATTTCATCGCTCGCGGGCGGCCTCGACATCGCCTTCAAGGCCGGCGCCATCACCGGCATGCTGGTCGCGGGCCTCGCGCTTCTTGGTGTTGCGGTCTACTACATGGTGCTGACCGTCAATCTCGGCCTTGCCCCGAACAGCCGCACCGTGGTCGACGCGCTGGTGGCGCTCGGTTTCGGCGCTTCGCTGATCTCGATCTTCGCCCGTCTCGGCGGCGGTATCTTCACCAAGGGTGCGGATGTCGGCGGCGATCTTGTCGGCAAGGTCGAAGCCGGCATTCCCGAAGACGACCCGCGCAACCCGGCGACCATTGCCGATAACGTCGGCGACAACGTGGGCGACTGTGCCGGTATGGCGGCCGACTTGTTCGAGACCTATGCCGTGACCGCGGTCGCCACGATGGTGCTCGCGGCGATCTTCTTCGCCGGCCAGCCGGCGCTCGGCTCGATGATGCTCTTGCCGCTCGCGATCGGCGCGGTCTGCATCCTCACCTCGATCGCCGGGACGTTCTTCGTGAAGCTCGGCGCGAACCAGTCGATCATGGGCGCGCTCTACAAGGGGCTGGTCGCCACCGGCGTACTGTCGCTCATCGGCATCGCCATCGTCATCCATTTCCTTCTGGGCCTGGGTACCGAATACAAGACCGGCGGCGGCGTGACCTTCACCGGCATGGGACTGTACCTCTGCGGGGTCATTGGCCTTGCGGTCACCGGCCTGATCATCTGGATCACCGAATACTACACCGGGACCAATTTCCGTCCGGTGAAGTCGATCGCGGAGGCCTCGGTTACCGGTCACGGTACCAACGTGATCCAGGGCCTCGCCATCTCGATGGAGGCGACGGCCTTGCCCGCCATCGTCATCATCGCGGGCATCCTGATGACCTATGCGCTGGCCGGCCTGTTCGGCATCGCCATCGCCACCACCACGATGCTGGCGCTGGCCGGCATGATCGTAGCGCTCGATGCCTTCGGTCCGGTCACCGACAATGCCGGCGGCATTGCCGAAATGGCCGGCCTGCCGAAGGAGGTGCGCAAGTCGACCGACGCGCTCGATGCGGTCGGCAACACCACCAAGGCGGTGACCAAGGGCTATGCCATCGGTTCGGCCGGCCTTGGCGCGCTGGTGCTGTTCGCGGCCTATAACGAGGACCTGAAATACTTCATCGCGGCGAAGACGCCATACTTCGTCGGCGTCAATCCGGACTTCTCGCTGAGCAATCCGTACGTGGTTGTCGGCCTCTTGTTCGGCGGCCTCTTGCCGTATCTGTTCGGCGCGATGGGCATGACCGCGGTCGGACGCGCGGCCGGCTCGATCGTGGAAGAGGTGCGCCGGCAGTTCCGCGAAAAGCCAGGCATCATGAAGGGCACCGACAAGCCCGATTACGGCCGTGCAGTGGACCTTCTGACCAAGGCCGCGATCAAGGAAATGATCGTCCCGTCGCTGTTGCCGGTGCTGTCGCCGATCGTGGTCTATTTCGCGATCTACTTCATCGCGGGCGGCGGCGTTGCCGGCAAGTCTGCCGGTTTCTCCGCGGTCGGCGCCATGCTGCTCGGCGTGATCGTGACCGGCCTGTTCGTGGCGATCTCGATGACCTCGGGCGGAGGGGCTTGGGACAATGCCAAGAAGTACATCGAGGACGGCCACTTTGGCGGTAAGGGCTCGGAAGCCCACAAGGCTGCGGTGACCGGCGATACGGTCGGCGATCCCTACAAGGACACGGCCGGCCCTGCGGTGAATCCCATGATCAAGATCACGAATATCGTGGCGCTGCTGCTGCTTGCGATCCTCGCGCATTGACGCGCGGCGCGAGCCGGCCCAAACCCACAAGAGCCCCGCGCAAGCGGGGCTCTTTTTTGTCGGTGAACGGGCTCGCGTCCGGGGCTGCGTGCCAGCAGGCTAATTCTGCATGCCAATGATCTTGAACAGGTAGGTGAGGTACGACATTTCGCTTCCGCCGGTTGGAGTCGTTTTGCTGACGAAGTCGAACACCTTGCCGTCCTTGATGCCGTAATCGGCGAGCCTCGTCACGCGGCGCTCCTTGTCGAAATAGACCGCGATCACCCGCTGATCGACCACCTTTTGCGGCATGAAGGCCGCGGTTTTCTGACCGCGCTGCGAAATGTAATAGAATACCTCGCCGCTGACGGTCGCCACGGTGGAGGGGGTTCCGAGTACGATCAGCACCTGCTCCTGGCTGGAACCGAGCGGGATTTGCTCGAGCGCGCCCTCAGGCACGACATAGCCACGCTGGAACGTCTGTTCTGTGGCGCCGCAGCCCGGCAGCGCCAGCGCGCAGGCCAAGACGATCGCCGCCGCGCCGGTGGAGCGGCGCAGGGACGGCCATGACCGTGTGCGGTTCCCGAAAATCATGACGGTTCGACTAGCCCCCAACGCGCATAATTGCAATCGGCCGCTCTGGCGCGAAGCCCCCGCCGGCCCTAGAACAAGGCCGATGCTCCGTCTCTTTCGCCGGACCCCTAAAGCCCAGACCATCGAGGCGCTCTATGGCGCCATCGTGGCGCAGGCGCGCGCCCCCGCCTTCTATCGCAATTATGGCGTGGCGGACACGGTTAACGGCCGGCTTGAACTGCTGATGCTGCATCTGGTGCTTCTTTTTGATCGCTTCTCCCGCGCCGGTTCGCAGGAACGGGAACTCGGCCAGGCCGTGTTCGATCGCTTTTGTCAGGATATGGACGATCATATGCGGGAGGATGGCGTCAGCGACCTGCGGGTGCCCAAGGATATGCAACGCTTGGCGGCTGGTTTTTTCGGCCGGCACCGTGCCTATATCTCTTCATTGAAGGCGAACGACCGAAAAGCGCTCGAAGAATCGTTGCGGCGCAATGTATTGGGCGACGATCCGAGCCGGGATGTGGCTGATCTGGCGGCCTATGTCGAGGCCGCGTTCAGGACGCTGGATGGCCAGGATGCCGCAGCTTTGGTCCGCGGCCCGATCAATTGGCCGGACCCGGTTTCATTGTTGTGAGATGGCCGTGATGGGACCCGACTCGATCTGGAGCAGGCGCATTGCTCTGGCCGACGTCCCCGACGAGGGACTGCATGTGGCCCTGACAGCCGATGCGGAAACTTGCGCCGCACTCGCCCGCGCTGCCGGGCTGCGCGCCCTGCCGCGGCTCGAGGCGAGCTTCGACCTTCGCAGGGCGGGCCCTTCACGTCTTCATGTTAAGGGTGATGTCGTTGCGACCGTTGGCCAGAATTGCGTCGTCACACTGGAGGATGTCGACAATCCTCTCCATGAGGTGGTCGATCTCGTGTTCGATTGCGACCGTTCCGGTCAGTCGGTAGGCGAAGATAACGAGACCTCTTTCGCGTTCGCAGATGCCGATCCGCCGGAGCCCCTTGTCGGGGGGGCGGTGGATCTCGGAGCGATTGCCACAGAGTATTTCCTGCTTGGAATTGATCCGTATCCCCGGAAACATGGCGCAGTATTCGAAGGGGGCGAGCCGGATTCCTCTCCGGAAAGCCCCTTTGCCCCTCTCGCTGCACTGAAGCGGCCCCCCGCCGAGGGGAGCTAGGACATGGTTGTATCCGCCGCGCCAACCGGTATGGTCCGCGCCCACGCCTTCATCCGTCACCTTCCTGTGTCCCGAGGCCTTCGCTAAGGTCCGCCTATGCCAGACAAGGTTCGCATCGCGCTTGATGCTATGGGCGGTGACCATGGCCCCGACGTCGTCATTCCCGGCGCCGCGCTCGCCCAGGCGCGGCATCCGGACACCCAATTTATGTTTTTCGGATTGGCGTCGGCAATCGAGGCCGCGCTCGCCAAGCACCCGCAGCTCAAGGCGGTTTCGCGGGTGATCCATACCGATGTGGCAGTGAAGATGGACGACAAGCCGAGCCAGGCCTTGCGCCAGGGTCGGTGGAAGTCGTCGATGTGGCTTGCCATCGATGCGGTGAAGAAGGGCGAGGCGGATGTCGCCGTCTCGGCCGGCAATACCGGCGCCCTCATGGCGATGGCTAAAATTCACCTGCGAACCATGGCCGGGATCGAGCGTCCCGCGATTGCCGCGATCTGGCCGACCTTGCGCGGCGAATCCGTGGTGCTCGATCTCGGCGCCAGCATCGGCGCGGATGCCCAACACCTGATCGATATGGCTGTGATGGGCAGCGCCATGGCCCGCATCCTGCTCGATATCGACCGGCCGACCGTCGGTCTTCTCAATATCGGTGTTGAAGAAATTAAAGGGCTGGATGAAGTGCGGGAAGCCGGACAGGTGCTACGCGAACGCGACTTGCCGCACCTGAAATATGCCGGTTTCGTAGAGGGCGACGACATCGGCAAGGGTACGGTGGACGTGGTGGTGACCGAAGGCTTTGCCGGCAATATCGCGCTGAAAGCGGCGGAAGGCACGGCGCGCCAGATCGCCGGCTATCTGAAAGCCGCCATGAAGGAGACGATCTGGACGAGGCTCGGCTATCTCCTCGCGCGCGGAGCGTTCCGCAAGCTCGCGGCGAAGATCGATCCGGGCCGCGCCAATGGCGGGGTGTTTCTCGGCCTGAACGGGATCGTCATCAAGAGCCATGGCGGCGCCGATGCCAGCGGCTTTTCTGCGGCAGTCGACATCGGCTACGAGATGGTGCGTCACGCCCTCCGGGCAAAAATCGAACAGGCATTGGTACCCGAAGCTCGGGTCGTAGCCGACAGGCCGGCAGCCGGAGCCGCATCGTGACATTGCGCTCTGTGATTGTGGGCGCCGGCTGTTATCTGCCGGAACGCACCCTGACCAATGCCGAACTCGCCACTATGGTCGACACGTCGGATGACTGGATCGTGCAGCGCACCGGTATCCGCGAGCGGCACATTGCCGCCGACGGCGAACTGACCTCCGATCTTGGCATCAAGGCCGCGCAGGCTGCGCTCGCCGATGCAGGACTAAACCCGCAGGATATCGACCTGATTGTCTGCGCGACATCGACGCCCGATAACACGTTTCCGGCGACAGCGGTCTCGATTCAGGCCGGGCTCGGCATTACCGGTGGATTTGCCTTCGATCTGCAGGCGGTCTGTTCAGGCTTTGTTTATGGACTGGGCACCGTCGATGGGATGCTTCGCGCCGGGCTTGCCAAGCGCGCCCTGCTGGTTGGTGCAGAGACCTTTTCCCGCATTCTTGACTGGACCGACCGCACCACCTGCGTGCTGTTTGGGGATGGGGCGGGCGCGGTCGTCATCGAGGCGCAGGACCAACCCGGCGCCATGACCGATCGCGGCATTCTGACCACCCATCTTCGCTCGGATGGGCGCCATAAGCTCAAGCTTTACGTCGATGGCGGCCCTTCATCGACCCAGACGGTCGGCCATCTGCGCATGGAGGGCAAAGAGGTATTCAAGCACGCTGTGTCGATGATCACCGATGTGATCCGGGACGCATTCCGGGCAACCGGCTATACCGCAGAGGATCTCGACTGGTTCGTGCCGCACCAGGCAAATCGCCGCATTATCGACGGTTCGGTGATCAAACTTGGTCTCGATCCGGCCAAGGTGATCATCACGGTCGACCGGCACGGCAACACCTCGGCCGCCTCGATTCCGCTCGCACTTTGCACCGGAATCGCTGACGGGCGCATTAAACGGGGCGATCTGGTGATGTTCGAGGCCATGGGGGGCGGTTTTACGTGGGGCGCATCGCTGGTGCGGATGTGAGTGCAAGGCATTGCGAAACTGCATTAAGCGCCCGCGTCCCAAATCTTCCCGCGAGAGAAATACGGTGCCTTGGCTGGCTTTCTTCGGTTGACCGTGCAACACTAAGTCCATATCGTATTGGAAAATAAGAAGGATCGCCGGTTAGGGGCTGCGCGGGCGATGGCGGCGAAAACGGTTACACGAGCGGATTTGTGTGAGGCGGTCTACCAGAAGGTCGGCCTGTCGCGGACGGAATCCGCCACTCTCGTTGAGCAGGTGCTGAAGGAGATCACCGATTGCCTTGAGCGCGGTGAGACGGTGAAGCTTTCGTCGTTTGGTTCCTTCGTCGTCCGCAAGAAGGGACAGCGGGTCGGACGCAATCCAAAGACCGGCAAGGAAGTACCGATTTCACCGCGCCGGGTCATGGTGTTCAAGCCCTCCGCCATCCTCAAGCAGAAGATCAACGGCGGCGCCGATCACGACATCGCTGACGACACCGACGCGCACTGACGTGACCGGCTTTGCGGGCACCGACTGAGATTGATTGGGGGGCTTCGTTGGACAAGGCACCCGACGCTTTTCGAACTATAAGCGAAGTTGCAGACGACCTAAAAGTCCCGCAGCACGTGCTGCGGTTCTGGGAGACTCGTTTCAGCCAGATCAAGCCAATGAAGCGCGCGGGAGGCCGCCGCTACTACCGTCCGGACGACGTCGATCTTTTGCGCGGCATCCATCACCTTTTGTATGGCGAGGGTTACACCATCCGCGGCGTGCAGCGCATTTTGCGCGACCAGGGTCCGAAATTCGTGCAATCGGTTTGGCAACCCGGTGCCGAACAGCCGATGCATGGTCCGGTGGAAGACGACGCCGATCACCCCGAAGAGATGGTCGTGGACGACCTCGCCGCGGAAGCGTCCCCGCGACCCCAGGCGACTCCCGCGGCCATACGCGCGCAGATCTCGCGCGAGGATCTGCGGCGCCTTCAGGCAACCTTGTTCGAATTGAGCGAATGCCGGCGTCTTCTGGACAGCGCGCTGCAAAAGGCGGACGAATAGCGCGTCACGACGCCTTGGCGTCCGGTTGTTTCTGCGGATCGCGATAGTAATAATTGGCGTCGCGGCCTTTCACGATCCGGCGCAGCGCACGGCGCATCGTCTCGCTCTTGCGCAGCGGTTCGACCGCAGCCGCGGCGGCACGGAACAGCGCGACCTTGGCGGTATCGATCGTGGGGTGAATGCCCGGCGGATGCTGCGGCAGACCGACGCCGCGCAACATCGCATTGACGGCGAAAATATCGTTGCGGCGCCGCACCTCTTCCGACTTCCAGGTTAGCGACAGTGAGATCGAATAGCTGTCGGCGGTCCGTACCCAATGCGGCCATTGATAGGGCACGAACACGCCGTCGCCAGGCTTCAGCGTGTAGGTGGTACATCGGGCGTCGAATTTCGGGTCATAGGGCAGGTTGCGGTGCTTGATCGCGCTGGTCTCCAGCGCCTCTTCGGATGCGATCGAGCGATCGCGGTTGTCGTAGACGTGGAAATATTTGTTGCCGTGAACCTGGAAAAGAAGTTTTCGTCGGCGTCGGCGTGGAACGGCGTGGTCGAATTTGCCGACGACACGAAAATAAAGCCGCGAATGTCCTGGAAGCCGGCTGCGCTGAGACTGCCGAACCCGCGCATGCGCGCCACTTCCATCAGCGCTTCGTCGATCAGGCTGCGATAAGCTGGGTCCTGTTCGACCGATTTGAGCACCATCCAGGCGCCGGCGGTCTCGATGTTATGCACGATCTCTTCCGGTGCGAGATCGACCGTCGGCGTTGTCTCCGGCCGTTGGTCGATTGCGGCCTTTCCGGAATTGTATTCCAGGCGGTCGCGCGGAAGGTCGCGCACCAGTTCGGCAAGTTTCGGCAGTGTCAGCAACGGATTGCCGGCGAAGCGGTGCTTCAGCGCGAAGGGCAGATGCGGAAACGCGTGGGTCAGCGCCTCCGCATCGGTCGGTTCGAAGAAATTCATTTCCGTTTCTCCATGATTCTGCGGAGGGCTTTGACGAAATCGATGGCGCGGTAGCGCGCCGCGAGCACGGCGCGGATGGCGGTTGCAGCCCGGTCGCGCGGCGACAAAGCGAGAAGCACGTCCGCAATTTCGATGCGCGCGCGCCAGATGTGATCGATCATGGGGTGTTCACCATCGGCGGTGGAATCGGCGAAGTCGATGGCGGGATCGGAGCAGAGATGCCGCGTCAGTTCGAGCGTGAGCTGGACCCCCGGCGACAGGCGCGCCTCTTTCTCGTCCATTGCGATCTTGAAGAAGAAGGCGCGGCCACGGTCGCGCAGGATCAGTCCAGCGGCGAGCGTTTCGCCATTGCGCAGGAAACGCACGACCTCGCTCTGCCCGCGCGTGGCGAGGGCCGGCATGGCCGCGCGGATGAAGCTTGCGTCGCCTGGATCCTGCACGAGAGCGGTGCCGCGCTTGCCCTTCCAGCCCTGCGCCTCGAGCGTCAGAAAAGCTTCGAGCGCAGACTCGATCTGAACGGCTGTGCTCGCGACGTCGAACGAGAGCCCTCCGGCATCCTCCAGCCGGTGGCGCTGGCGGCGCAATTCCTTGCGCTTCTTTGCGCTGAGCGCGCCGTTCAGCACGACATCGGCGTCCTGCGTGGCATCGAGGCCCGCGCGAACGAATCTGCGCATGACCTGCAGCGGCAACCCGCGATGCGTTGCTGCCGCAACGATCGCCGCGTAGGCCGGGCCTTGGGTTGCGACCGACTGCAGTAGCAAGGCGCGCGCGCCTGCGGCCCTGGCCGCATCGATCAATGCGCCCGCCGCTTCAATCGGCCGGCCGGCATCGAGCAACGGCACCGCGTAGGGGGCGTAGGCATTCCAGGACACCAGAAGCGGCACCGGCAGCTTCAGTGCCTGCCGTGCCCAGCGTACCGGCATCAGGCCGGTCAGCCTGCAATCGATGCCGCGATCGGAAGCGGTCAGCGCCAGCGCATCGCCGCGCCCGCGCGCATGGCCGTCGACCGCCAGCCCCCAGGCCGGAAGGTAGCAGGCATTCGGCTCAACCGCATTCGCAGCGAGCGCTTCCCAGGCCGGGACTGGAACCGCTCCAAGCGGCACCAAGCTTGCACCTTGCACCGTGCCGGGCATCGCCCCATGGCGCGGGCGCACCGGAACAACCGGCAGGAGAACCTTATCCGCAGGGGCGGGAACACTCATCCGTTGCAACAGAGCCATGAGTCATTATTGCCAATGAGATAGGCCGCAGGCGTGACCGATGACTTTATTTGCGCCGCATTGCTCGCACTTTGCGGCCTGACGGTTAATGGAGCGGTGAGCCGATTGCAGACTCAGCGGACCAGCGACGATGGCCTGTGACTTTGCCGCCACTAACGATCAACTAACTCTAATTGCGGCGGAAATTCCACGGCTTTTCCTCAAATTTGCCGGGACCGAATCCGAATGAACCCGCCGTCGCCCGGCGGCGACCAAAGGCCAACAGGCTTTTGCGAAGGGGTCAGGCCATGTCGCTCACCAGTTTTCAGATCGCGCAGCTCAAGAAGCTCCTTGCCGGGGAAATCCGGCTATCGGCCTTCTGCGATACGATCGAGGGCGAGAAACTGTGTTGGAGCGGTCTGGTCGGGATCCGCGCCAATGCGCTGCATTCCACCGTTGCGCTCACCGAGCGCGGCCGCGCCGCGCTCGCCGGCCTCAACTAACTTCATGCAAAGCCGCGTTCTTCACGAACCGGCGCACTGCGAGGCGGTTACAGACGCCACGAGCGTCGTTTATCGGGGCTACGCAAATTCCTTCTGATGCACCCAGGCGGCCTGACGCGGCGGCTGTTTGGTGCGGTCCCATTCGTCGAGCATCGCTGGCGCGATCTTTTTCAGCTCTGCCAGCTGCTCCGGTTTCGACGTCATGTAGGTGACCTCGACGCGGTTGCCGCTGGGATCGAAGAAATAGATCGACTGGAAGACCGCATGGTCGGTCGGTCCTACAACTTCGCAGCCGATCGCCTCGGCGTTTGCCTTGGCCTCCATCATGGCGTCGCGATCTTTCACGCGGAATGCAATGTGCTGAACCCAGTCGGGGGTATTGGGGTCGCGGCCCATCGGCGGCGATTTCGGCAACTCGAAGAAGGCAAGGATGTTGCCGTTCCCGGCATCGAGAAACACATGCATGTAGGGATCAGGCGCCTTGGTCGACGGCGCGCGGTCTTCCGCCATCGCCATCAGGAAATCCATCCCGAGCACCTTCTGATAAAATTGCACTGTTTCCTTCGCGTTCTTGCAGCGATAGGCGACGTGGTGAATCTGTTCGACCTTCATGACGTCCTCCCGGAGCTTTCTGCATCATGTGCCGGATGTTCCGAGTGCCGCGTTGACCTGGGTCAACCGGAATTTGCGCGCCAGCGCCGCATGAAGAACGGGAAGCTCAAATTTTTGCGCTCGGGGTGTCCGGACACCGCCCCGGAACGGGGCGCGACATGACCTTTCCCTGATTTTGACTGCGATCATTCACGGCGGGAACACACTTCGATGGTCCCGTCTGGACGCAGCTCTTGAGACCATCGGTCCTCAGAAAGAGGAGTCCGGAATGAAGCGTATGCTGATCCTTACGCAGATCCTCGGCGGCGGCTTGCTTGCCTTCGCCACTCTGCCGGCCTCGGTGTCAAACGCGGAGACGATTGCGTGCGTGGCCGAGCCAGATTTGAAAGGCGGCGGCCATTGGTATTACCGCATCCTCGATGGCCGAAAATGCTGGTACCGCGGCAAGCCGATGATGCCCCGGGAATCGCTGTACTGGCCGAAATCGGCGCACGCGGCGCGCCGCGCGCAAGCCGCCGCCTCTGACGAGGAGGCCGCTGCTTCGGTCAGGGAAAGTGCTGCATCAGAAACGGATGGCCGCAATGCTGCTGTCCCCGCACGGGCGGCCGAGCCTGGTTCCTGGCCGTCGCCTCTCGCGAACGAAATCAGCTTCGAATCGCGCTGGCTTGGCCTGCATGCAAAACCCTAGCCGACCCGCATAAATTCACCGTATTAATTCGCAGCCGTCGGTGCTGGCATGATGATGCGCCTGTAGAGATGCCAGGTGGCATGCCCAAGCACCGGCAGCACCACGATCAGGCCGAGAAAGAACGGCAGCGCCGCGAGTACAAGCAGCACCACGATCATCGCCGCCCAGCCGAGCAGGGGTACCGGGCTCCTGACCACTGCGCGTACGCTGGTCACCATCGCGGTCACGCAATCCACCTCGCGATCAAGCAGCAGCGGAAATGACACGACCGTTAGTGAGAACAGCACGGCTGCCAGAAATGCACCGATCATGTTGCCGGCCAGCAGAAAGAGCAGACCTGTATTGGTGGTCAATACTACGGCGATGAACTGGGTTATCGACGTGAAGGAGGCGTTAAGGCCGAAGAACAGCGCCATCAGGAAGCGCGCCTGGTACATCCACATGATGAAGATGAACAGCGTTACAAACGCCATCCAACCGATTTCGCCACGGCTGGTCATCGCCTTCAGAATGTCCGAGAAAGTTGCGGTTTCGCCAGCTTCGCGCTTGCGGCTGATCTCGTAGAAGCCGACCGCCACGAAGGGGCCGAGCAGGGCGAAGCCAGCGGCCAAAGGATAGGCGAGGTAGCTCATTCCAAGAGTGGTGACGCTGAGCAGGATCGCGATTCCGGCGGCGCAATAGATCGCCCCGAGTGCCATGCCGTAATACGGCGCCGCCTGGAAATCCCGCAGGCCCGCGATCAGTGATTCGGCGACATCGTTGAATGTGACCGCCCGCACCACGGGATCGGCTTTGCCGGAAATCGTGGTCATTTTTCTCCTCCTCCAATCAAAGTCGGGCAGGGGCAGCGGTCCGACATTGATCGGCATCAAAGCCGGTGCAGCTCCTTTCGGTCACATGGCTGCGGAGGTTCGGTCCATGTCTCGACTGGTCTTGTTGGTGGTTGCCTTCGCCGTGGCGATGGCGGCGCACGCTTTCGCCCAGCCGATCGGCGATCCGGCGGCGGGACGGCGGCTCTCCGAAGCCTGGTGCTCCGAATGCCATGCCATCACCCGCTCTCCATCTGGTGCGCCGCGGCAGGGGCCGGATTTCATCGATGTGGCCAAGCGCCTGTCCACGACGACGCTTTCACTCAACGTATTTCTGCGCTCAAACCACGACAATATGCCGAACTTCATACTGCAGCGCGGCGAGGCCGACGACATCGTGGCCTATATTATGAGCCTGAAGGAGTGAGGGAGGGTACGCCGGGACTACGTCAGGTCGCTCTGGCCGGTCCGCACTGTCCGAAAAATGGTCGGAGCGGCGGGATTTGAACCCACGACCCCTAGTCCCCCAGACTAGTGCGCTAACCGGGCTGCGCCACGCTCCGACGGCGCCGTTATAGGGATGTGGCCCCTGCGGCGCAACCGCGGATCGCGTCTTGGCGGCCGGTCCGGCCCGGCGTTTCCGGCTCAAGGTTGCCCGCTCAGCTTTTCTTGGCCAGCGGACCACGCAGCGCCAGTGTCAGGTAGCACAGCGAGCTCGCCACATAGATTGCAGTGAAGGCCCGGATGAAGCCGGTCAGGTCGGCCCCCACCGCAATGGCAATGCCGGCGACCAGCGTCGCGGCGAGACTCACCAGCACGCTGACGCGCGCGATCACCTTGAAATAGCCGGTGTGGATCAGGAGGAAGTTTGACACGGTCTGAATCAGATTGGCGGCCAGAAGCACGATCATCAGATCGACGATGGGCTTCGGCATCACTGCTGAATTGCCGAGCAGGAGGCGGAACATCGGTTCCGAGAAGAAAACGAGTGCGATCCCGATGACGATGGCCGGCAGGCTTGCCAGGCCCGCCGCCATCCAGGTCGAAAGGATCAGCGTGCGCCGGTCGCCCTCGTTATGAGCGCGAGTCTGGCGCGGCAAAGCTACATCGCTCGCAGCGGAATAAAGCACGGTGGCGCCGCGCATCACCTTGAACAGCGTATCGAGAATGATGGTCGGGGCGCCAAGGCCATAGGCGACCGGCACAATCGCATAGGAGAAATTGTAGAGATAGAATTCGTTGACCGCGTAAGTGCCGCCCTGCACCACCTCCCTCCTGTTGTCGCGGAAGAAAGAGCGCAGGTGTCCGGGAAAGCCCGCGACGGTTGCCTGCAACGCACCCTTGCGGGAGAGCCTCGCGATCATCACAACAAACAGCACGACCCAGACCAGGTTGGCAATGATCAGAAACGCCATCAGCGGCAGGCCGATTAAGGGCAACGTGGCCAGCATGAGGCCGACATGCAGGATACGGCGCGTCGCCTCCATGCTCTCGAAGAAGATAAAGTCGTCGACTGCAAGGCTGATATTGCGCAACGCAAACCACACCAGGGTGATCGCGGTGAACAGAAAGAACAGCGCGAGTTCCAGCCCGCCATAGACGCCGGCGCCGAACGCGAGCGCGCCGATAAAGCACAGGATGGTGCTGACGATCCCGAGCAGGAAGTACAGGATCACGATCGCAGTCGCGTGCCACACCACGCTTGCGCCGGGCTGTGCACCGCCGAGCAGCCAGGCGCGCATTCGCACGAAGATGATCTTGACTAGGCCGATATCGGAAAGCCACAGCGCGATGCCGAGTGTGCCGACCAGGATGAAGATCGAGAACCGCTCCGGATCGAGGATACGCGCGAAGACAAAGGTCTGGACAAGCCCGCCAACCAGTCCGCCACCTGCGGTGGTCGCACGCAGGAAAAGATAGGGCAGCGACAGGAACCGCCCTGAGGCGCCGGACGCTGCGGGTTCCGCCGCCGTGTCGGTACGGCCGGTTAACGCGGAGTTGGAGGTGGCAGCGGACATCAGTGAAGGATCCATCCGGGTGCGGCCGGTCGAAATCGGATGCCGCGCGTAAGACATCCTAAACGCCTGCGGTTTAAGGAATTCTCAAGCGTTGCCGGCTGTCCCGGCGCGCCGGAATCGACGCACAAAGTGCGCGTATGGAGGCCTCATGCTCGATCGGACCCCAGGCGACATCCTGAGCGGCATCGAAGGAGACGATAGCCTCGCGGAGGCTTTCGCCCGGCTCGGCGTACGCAACGACCGCGACTGGGCCTGGGACAATTACGAATATGTGGTGCGCGGACTGGCGCACATTTTCCACGCGCAACGGCTGCTGGAAGTCGGTGGCGGCCGCGATCCGCTGTTCAAGGCCGATGATTTGCAGGCGCTTGGGATCGAGATGACCGTCAATGACATCTCGCAGGCCGAACTCGACGTCTTGCCGCAGGGTTATCGCAAGGCCTGTTTTGATATCGCCGGCGACATTTCCGCGGTTGAGGGTTTGCGCGATCATTTCGATCTCGCATTCTCGCGGATGGTGTTCGAACATGTCGCCGACGGACAGCGCGCCTGGGCCAATCTTTACGAATTGCTGGCGCCGGGCGGCATTGCGCTTGCGTTCGTACCGACGCTCTATGCGTTTCCGTTCGTGCTCAACCGGCTGCTGCCGGATACGTTTGCCGCAAGGATCGTCAAGCTGATTTATCCCAACCGGACCGACCACGAGGACCCGGTCTTCCCGGCGCGCTATAGCTGGACCGTGGCGAGCGAAGGCACGATGAAGCCGATGTTGCAGGGGATCGGCTATAGGGATGTGGCGGTGATACCGTTCTACGGTCACGGCTATTATGATCGCTTTCCGATCGTTCGCGATATTCATGCACGCTTCACTGCGCTGGCGCGCCGGAACGACTGGCGGACGGTGGCAAGCTACGCGTATATCGCCGCGCGCAAGTAGATCATCGGCTGTGTAGCTTCAGGCGGGGGCCAGTTCCCGCGCGCTATGACGCTTGAAGTTGATGGTCGCGATCGAGAAGCCCCAGACCAGCCCGAGCAGCAGATAATAGTGCCGCCAGTGGTCGGTATCGATCACCATTCCTTCCGCTGCGACGCCGGTGAAGGTGGCCATGACCGGAATGAAATAGCGCTGCCAGGGCGTTGCGACGAACACCGTCCGAAGGCCAATGACGAGAGTGATCAGCACCAGCGCGAGATAGGAGAAGCCGCCGAGCCAGCCATAGGAGGCGAACGCATTCAGATAGACCTGATGCGGGTCGTTGCCGTAGTGATTGCGAAACTGCAGCGGACCAAAACCGTTCGGCAGCTCCAGCAGCTCGTGGACGCTTTTCTTCTGGTTGCCGAAACGGCCGCTCTCGCCGACGTCGTAATATTGGTTGAGCGAGGCGCGCTCCTTGAAGACATCGCCGACATTGCCGACGGCAAGCAGGCCGACCAGAAGACCCGCCACCGCAAGGCTAACCATTACCGAGAAAGCAATAAGACGGGCGCGGAACCAGCCGCTCGGCGTGGTCATGAAGAGGAGCGCCATCATCATGGCCGCCGAAAACACCGTGTGTGCCCAGGCCGCGCGCGAGAAGCTGAGGAACAGGCCGGCCGCCATGATCATGAATGCCACAAGTGAGAGCACCCGCAGGCCGCGCGACAAGAAGGATTGCAGCAGGAACAGCATCGGCAGGATCAGGAAAGGACCGTAGACGTTCGGGTCTTTGAAGGTGCCGCGCGCCCGGCCATACAGCGTGAGCAGATCGCTGCCGCTGAAATAGCCGGCAATGCCGGCGATTGCCGCGCAGACGCCGGCTAGGATATAGGCCCGGCGCAAAATCTCGGCCCGTCGCACGCAATCACTCGAGAAGATCATCGCGAACACGATCGCGGTGACCGCCATGTAGAAGGAAATCAGGATGAAGCGCCGCGACGGCTCGTCCCCGATCACTGGGATCAGCGAAAACAAGCCGCCGAGATTATACAGCAGCAACAGGACGACGAGCGCCAGCAGCTTGCGGTCGAATGTGACCCCGGCAAGGAAGCAGGTAAAGACCAGCAGAGCCGAGAGCACCTCATAGGGCGACGGCTCAATGAAGACAAGGAAGCTGCCAAGGATCGTCAGAAACAGCGCGCCGTGAAGCAGGCTCAACGCGACCGCCGGGGCCCGGCGCGCAGGCCGGGCCGCCGGAGCCGACCGCGCAGCTGCGGCCATCGCCTGCGCCTGGTCGAGCGTGATCAATAGGCGTTCTCGCTCTTGAGCAGCGCGAAGGGCGTCATCAGGACGATATAGAGATCAAACAGAACCGACCAGTTTTCGATGTAGTACAGGTCGTATTCGACACGCTTCTGGATCTTTTCCTGCGTGTCGGTTTCGCCGCGCCATCCGTTAATCTGCGCCCAGCCGGTGACACCGGGCTTGACGCGGTGCCTTGCAAAATAGCCGTCGACGGCCTCATCGTAGAGGCGGGCTTCCGCTTTGGCGTTCACCGCATGCGGGCGTGGCCCGACCAGCGAGAGATTGCCCTTGAATACGACGTTGAAGAGTTGCGGCAATTCATCGAGGCTGGTCTTGCGGATGAAACGGCCGACCCGGGTCACGCGCGGATCGTGTTTGGTTACGAGCTTGTTGGCAGTTGCGTCGCATTGATCGACATACATCGACCGGAATTTGTAAACCTCGATCAGGTCGTTGTTGAAGCCGTAGCGCTTCTGCTTGAACAGGACCGGCCCCCGGCTATCGAGCTTGATGGCAATGGCGACAAGCGCCATCACCGGCAAGGCGGCGAGCAGTATCAGGCCACCGACGATTTTGTCGAAAAGCCATTTCATCACGACGTCCCAATCGGCGATCGGACGGTCGAAAACGTCGAGAACCGGAACTGTTCCGATGTAAGAGTAGGAGCGGGGCCGAAAGCGCAGTTTGTTGGAATGTGCCGACAGACGGATATCAACCGGCAATACCCAAAGTTTCTTCAGCATCGCCAGAAGGCGGTTCTCGGCGCTGATCGGCAGCGAGAATATGACAAGATCGATGCGGGTGCGGCGTGCGAACTCGACGAAGTCGTCGACTGTCCCGAGCTTGGAAAGGCCACCGCAATGCGTGGGCGAGCGCTCGTCATTGCGATCGTCAAAAACACCGATCACGCGGACGTCGGAATCCTCCTGGTCTTTCAGTGCCTCGATCAGGGCTTCGCCCGGGGCGCCGCCGCCGACAATCACGGTCCGCCGTGTGAGCCGGCCATCGCGCATCCATTGTCTGACCAGCAGATAAAGAACGCTGCGGGACGCAAGCAATACAATCAGGCCGCCCCCCCAGAAGCCGACTAGCCAGACGCGAGAGAAGGGAAGCTCGAGTTTCAGTAGGAAGGAAGCCGCGATCGCGAGCAAAAAGACGACGGACCAGGCCGACAGCAGGCGCGCCATCTGGCGCAGCGGTCGGCGGAAAGCGTGGATCTGATAGATGTCGACCGCCTCAAAGGCCACGACCGACAATGTCGATATACCCGCTATTGCCACGATGTAGGGCCAGCGGAAGCCTTCCGCCGGGAATACGTAAGCGTAATAGGCTAGCATGCCGACGAAAGCGATGAGCGTTGCCTCGATGGCGCGTACGAACCCCGCGATCACGATTGGTGAAAACGCCGTGCGGGTGACTACCGCTGCCGCGGCGAGAGCCGCCGGCGACAGTTGTTGTTTTCCGCGTGCAGCCGCATCTGCGCCGCCGGTCAGGGCGGAGGCAGTCAGAGGCACGCCCAGCAACTTGCGAGCGTCCATATCGAACATTTACGCCGTCCCTCGGTCGGTCGCATCGGACAATGACGCGCAGACCTTGTTGTGATGGAGCGGTCCTATCGGAAAAAATTCAACAAAGGCTTATTCGCATTTTTCCGATTTTGGCGTCGGCGCTTTGTCTGACACCGGTTCCGCCCGTAGCGCTATCTACGGTGCAGTTGGAACGCAGGCGCCGGCCGGGCAAGGCTGCGAGATGCCGCATGCTTACGACATGGTTAACGGCCCTGGTGCTTTGGTTAAGCGATGTTAATGAAATGGCCGGGTTGCCTTGTGCGGCAGGGGCGCCGGAATCTGTTCGTGCAACGCTGCCGCTTAACGGGACAATAACCATAACCGTCCGAAATAGCCGGGTTCGTTGCTGCGGGGTCGGATGATGCAGTCGGTTGAGCAGGGTGGCGTCGGCGTATCGTCCGGAGGCGATCTTGATCTGCGTGCGCTCGGTGCAGCGCTTTGGCGCAAGAAATGGCTGATCCTCTTGCCGACGCTGCTGGTCGCTGCAGCCGCGCTCGCCGTCGTCAACCAGATCACGCCGCGCTTCCAGTCCGAAGCCAAGATCATGGTGGAGGGACGCGAGAACGTATTCCTTCGGCCCGAGGCGGAGAAGTCGATCGATCGGGCCGCTGCGGACCAGGAAGCGATCGCGACCCAGGTGCAGGTCATCCAGTCGCGTGACATCGCCCGGCAGGTGATCCGTGAACTGAAACTTGGCGAACGTCCGGAATTCGATCCCGTGCTCAAGGGTGTTTCGCCGGTCACGGGAATATTGTCGATCTTTGGCATCGGCCGCGACCGGCTTAACATGACCGCCGAAGAACGGGTCATGGAGGTTTACTATCAGCGGCTGACGGTTTCCGCGGTCGAGCGGTCGCGGGTCATTACGATTCAGTTTCAGAGCGAAGATCCTGAGCTTGCCGCAAACGTCGTCAACGCCATCCTCGACGCCTACATGAAAGTGCAGCAGCAGGCGAAAGTGGAGCAGACGCGCAGCGCCGTCGCCTATCTTGCCAACGAGATCGAGCAACTGCGCAAGACGGTGCAGGAAAGCGATGCCAAGGTCGATGCCTTCCGCGCGAAAGCCAATCTGTTTGTCGGGGCCAATCAAACGAATCTGAGCACCCAGCAGCTTGGCGAGCTGACCACCCAGCTTGCCAATGCCCGCGCTCAGAAGGCCGATCTCGAGGCACGGTCGCAGGCGATCCGCACCATGCTCAAAGGCGGCAAGCCGGTCGAGTCCTCCGACATTTTCAATTCCGACCTGCTGAAGCGCCTGGTCGAACAGAGGGTCTTGCTGCGTGCGCAGCTTGCAGAACAGTCGTCGACCCTCCTTGATCGGCATCCGCGCATCCAGGAGCTCAATGCGCAAATCAGGTCGCTCGATGTGCAGATCCACGTCGAGCTCGAGCGTCTGGTTCTAGCAATGGAAAACGACGCCCGGATCGCGTCTCTGCGCGTCGATCAGACGGTCGATGCGATCGACCGGATCAAGAGGCAGATCAGCGGCGCATCGCCTCAGGAGGTGCAATTGCGGGCCTTGGAGCGGGAGGCGAAGGCACAGCGCGACCTGCTGGAATCCTATCTGGCGCGATACCGGGAGGCAACGGCTCGCGAGAATCTCGATGCGCCTCCGGCGGAAGTGAGGGTGATCTCGCGCGCCACGGTATCGAACGTGCCGGCCTTCCCGAAGACGCTGCCGATCGTAATTGTTGCTGCGTTGGCGACGCTGTTCCTTGTCACGGCTTTCGTTCTGTCAGGGGAAATCCTGCGGCAGGGCGTGCCGAATGTCATGCGCAGGGATCAGGCGCTGGCGGAATCGCCCGAACGGGCGTCGCCGGCAGCACCCTCTGCAGCGCGCAGGTCCCTGTTTGGTCTATTCCGGAAAAGCTCCGGCATGACTTCGGAGGGCCAGCAAGCGAATCCGCTCGCCCCGGTGGCCCCGCTACCGACAACGGCGGCCGCGCCGCCAGCCGCTGCGAAAGCGGACCGGCTGTCAACATTGGCCAATGCACTGAGCACGATGGGCGAATCCGGCCGGCGTGTGGTGATATTCGGGGCGGAACGCAATGTGGGCGCAACTTACACAGCCCTCGTGCTCGCTCGCGCTTTGGCCGCGAAGGGCGGCAGGGTGATCCTGGCCGATCTCGCCTTGAATGCGCCGAACCTGTCGATCATGTCGGTCGATCCAAACGCGCCAGGATTTGCAGAGCTTGTAAGGGGCACGGCCTCGTTCGGCGACATCATCACGCGGGACAAGTTTTCGCGGTTGCATCTCGTTGCCGCCGGTCAGGTTGACGGTGGCGCCGCGGCCATCCTTCAGTCAGCGAGGCTTCGTGTTACACTCGATGCACTGGCCCGAACCTACGATCACGTCGTTATCGACGGCGGCGCTTTGACCGAGAATGCGATCAATTCCCTGGCCAGCTTTGCGCCGCGTGCGGTGTTGGTTGCGCGTGATTTAGCATCGGCTCAGGCCAAGACTGGGGCGGAGCGGCTGAGCGCAGCCGGATTTGGCGAGGTCGTGCTTGTGCAAGGCCAAGGCGAATTATCGGAGCTGCTCGGCGATGCCGGTCCAGTGGCCGCATAACGGATTAAGGCGCTTGCGAGCGAAGTGGATAGCGGTTCACGCCAACAAAACGGGTCACGCAAACCCTTAGAGTCTTTTTCGCGTTTTGAAGAAAAGCGAAAAGACTCTGATGGTGTCGTGTTCAGGCGCGAGCAAAGAACTTGGCGCGGAGCCCGGTTACAAGGCTCCAAATTCGCTGGTTATTCTTTATCGTACCTTTTGCCGCGCGCCAGGCCCTCGTCGCGGGTGCGAAAACATTCCCACGAACAGTCAGCCCGATCGTCGTGTCGAACGGCAGCTCGGCTCTGTCGCACAGGGATTGTTTGTACTCAGCAGCGCCGATGCCAAGGCTCAATGTCCGGAAACCGCGACGGGCGCAGTCGTCCACGAGTTTCATCAGCAAGATGAGACCGGGACTCATGCGCGCATTTTCGCTGAGGGTGTAGGAATTGAACATCGTGGAAAAGGTGTCGCGGTCGTGGATCCCAGCAAACAGCGCAAGAATTTCGTCATCGCTCTGCAGGGCATGGATCTCGATGAGCGGGGAGCCGCAGGAGAGACCGGAAAGTGATGCAGCGCGCAGGAAAGCATACATACCAGGCTCGTCAAAAGCGTTGCCGATGCCGCGTGCGGCCAGCCGCGCTGCCTTCTGGCGCATAAATTCCGACACGAAACGCTCGGCTTCGGAGCGGCTCGCCGCGCGGACATAGCGAAATCCCGGCAGCCGGGCCAAGTGGCGCTCCTTGCGGCGAAGTTTGCGTCGGGTATCGGCATTGAAGTGCCGGCCGATGATCTCTTCGCCGGTCCCTTCCAGCGTGAGGCTGTAGCTTTTGTCTGGCGCATTGCTGTGCGGCAGGAGGAGAAAGGGGTTGAGCAAGCCGTTCAACTCGGGCGGCTGATTGAAGAGCACGAGCGCATCGATTCCGGAACTGGCAAGCCCCGTCAGGATCGACTGCAGGTCTTCCGCCGTTACGCCGGTTGCAATATCCCTGCGCCATAGGGCTGCGCCGAAATTGGCATGGCGACCGCAGAAGAAGCTGGCTACGCAACAACCGGCGACCCGTCTGGATACCAGCGGCCAGAGAAACGCCGCGCGGGCCTCGCGGTCGCGGCCTATGACGATGGCCGGCACGTAGCCCGCCGGCGCTCCGACGTGACGGAACCACAGGGCGCACAGGTCAAAATCCTGGAAGGCTGTGCCGAAATACTCCCCGCGCATCAATTCACGCCAGGGCGCTTCTGCGGCTTCGAGGTTATGGGCGATCTCGACGGACCAACCGCGGGCGATGGGCAGCGCGGGCAGCACTTGCGCATGCTCGGTCTTGGCCAGCGCGAAATTCATCCAGGGCTCCTTGAAAACGGCAATTTGGCAAAGGATTCTCAACAAAGCGTTGGCAGGATTGCATCGCTTTGGCGGGAATTGCGACATTTGGCAGTGAGCGGGTTGAAAAAGGCGATCATCCGGGCAGGGCTTGAAACGCTGTATTTCAGCGGAGCCCATGTCGCATTGCGTCCATTCTTCCAGGGGGTGGGCGCGATCCTGACCCTTCACCATGTCCGCCCGTCGCGGCCGGGCGGGTTCCAGCCAAATCGCCTGCTTGAGGTGTCCCCCGGGTTTTTCGCGTCGGTGGTGCGGCGACTGCGCCGGTCCGGCCTCGATATCGTCTCCCTCGACGAAATGTACCGGCGTCTGGTGCAGCGCGACTTCAAGCGCCGCTTTGTTTGCATCACCTTCGATGACGGTTATCGCGACCTGCTGCAATGGGCCTATCCGGTCCTGAAAAAGTATGAGGCGCCATTCGCGCTCTATGTTCCAACCAGTTTCCCCGATCGGATCGGTGAAATCTGGTGGGTGGCGTTAGAGCGCGTCGTCGCCTGCACCGAACGCATCGGCCTCTACATCGATGGGGTCGAGCGCCGCTTTGACTGCGCGAGCCTGGACGAAAAGCGCAATATCTACGAGCAGCTCTACTGGTGGCTGCGCAGCCTTTCGACCGAGGATGAATTGCGCGTCGTGATCCGAGATCTCGCCGCGCGCTATGGCGTCGACATGGCTGCGCTCTGCGACGAACTATGCATGAGCTGGGAGGATATTGCAGATCTCGCGCGCGATCCCCTGGTTACGATCGGGGCCCACAGCGTCAATCACTACAGGCTCAGAAAAACACCCGACCGGGTCGTGCGTGCGGAAATGGAGATGAGCCGCGCGGTCATTGAATCCGCGATCGGCGTTCGCCCCGACCATTTTGCCTATCCGGTCGGCGACCCGTCCTCGGCTGGGTCGCGCGAGTTTGCGATCGCCGCCGAGTTGGGCTTCAAGACCGCGGTGACGACCCAGCCGGGGGTCCTTTTCCGAGAGCATCGCAACCATCTGACGGCGCTGCCGCGCATTTCGCTGAATGGCGAGTACCAGCAGCTGCGCTACCTGGGCGTGCTCATGTCCGGGACCGCGACGGCCATGTGGAACGGGTTCCGGCGAGGCCCCCGCGCGGCCTAGGCCTTGCGCCGCCCTTCCATCCACCGGATCACCGGCATGGCCGGAAAAACCCAACCGAGGCCCGCGACGACGTAAAACACCCAGGCTGCGATGGCATTTGGACTTGAAAAGGCGAATTGCGCGAATGCCATGGCCAGCAACGACCAGACCGTAACCAAAAGCAGCAAAAGGATGGCGCCGATCAGCTTGCGGGTGCGGATGGACATGGCGGGGCAGGGCGTTGTGTTGCGGTGCACATGCTGACTATATGGTCGGCGGTGGCGCGGCAAGCCAGCCGCAGGCCCCGAAATTCCGTTACGGGTCAGGGACTACGGAAATCACATGGTCAGCAGCAGGACACCTGAAGCCGCGGTCGGACCAGTGCGAACCTGGCTGCTGGTTGTCGCCGCCCTTGTGGTGGCGACGCTGATCGTCGGCGGGGCCACGCGGCTCACCGAGTCCGGCCTGTCGATTGTCGAATGGAAGCCGGTGACCGGCATCGTCCCGCCGCTGACCGATGCGCAATGGGCGGCCGAGTTCGACAAATACAAGCAGATCCCGCAATACCGCGAAGTCAATCGCGGCATGTCGCTGTCCGAGTTCAAGGTCATCTTCTGGTGGGAATGGGCGCACCGGGTGCTCGGCCGCGTGATCGGCGTTGTGTTTATCGTCCCGTTCCTGTTCTTCCTGTGGCGCGGCTGGATCGGCCGCGGCCTGCGCTGGCCGCTCTTCGGGCTGTTCGCGCTGGGCGGCATCCAGGGCGCAGTCGGCTGGTGGATGGTGTCATCGGGCCTCACCGAACGCGTCACCGTCTCGCAATACCGGCTGGCTTTCCATATGACGCTCGCCTGCGTGATCTATGCCGCGATCGTCTGGATCGTGGCGCGCATGAAACCGGCCGGCATTGTCGCGGCGCCGCCGCGCCTGCGCACGGGTGCAGGATTTCTGGTCGCGCTGGTCTTGATGCAGATTTATCTCGGCGCGCTGGTCGCAGGGCTCGATGCGGGCCTTGTCTATAATACCTGGCCGCATATCGACGGCGCATTGATTCCGGCGGCGGACCGGCTCTGGTTCGAGACGCCGCTGTGGCGCAACTTCTTCGAGAATGCACTGACGGTGCAGTTCAATCACCGCATGCTGGCCTATTTCATTTTGTTGTTCGCGCTCTGGTATGCTTGGGACATGGGCCGGAGCGTGCAGGATCGCACCGCGCGCGCCTACGCGACCCTGTTCGCGCTGCTGATGGTCGTCCAGGCCGTGATCGGCATTGCGACGTTGTTGTTCGGCGTGCCGATCATGATGGCGCTGCTCCATCAGGCGATGGCGATCCTGCTGCTGACGGTGGCCGTATTGCAGGCGGCGCAATTCGCAGTGCGCAGTTCACCACACACCGTCGCCGCTCAGCCGACGTGAGGAAGGTTACGCCGCCAGCGCCTGTTCCAGATCGGCGATGATGTCCTCCTTGTCCTCCAGCCCGATCGACAGGCGCACCACGTCGGTACCGGCGCCCGCCTGCGCCTTCTGCGCGTCGGTGAGCTGGCGGTGCGTGGTCGAGGCCGGGTGGATGATGAGCGATCGGGTGTCGCCGATATTGGCGAGGTGGGAGAACAGCTTCACATTTGAGACGAGCTTGATGCCGGCTTCGTAGCCGCCCTTCAGTCCGAAGGTGAAAACGGCGCCAGCGCCCTTGGGGCAATAGCGCTGGGCGAGGGCGTGATAGCGGTCGCCCGCAAGTCCGGGATAGCTGACCCAGGCAACCTTGGGATGCTTCGAGAGCCATTCCGCGACCGCCTTTGCGTTGTCTGAGTGGCGCTGCATGCGCAGCGGCAGCGTCTCGACGCCGGTCAGGATGAGGAAGGCGTTGAACGGCGACAGTGCGGGGCCAAGGTCGCGAAGGCCGAGCACCCGGCAGGCAATGGCGAATGCGAAATTGCCGAAGGTCTCGTGCAGCACGATCCCTTGATATTCCGGCCGCGGCTCCGACAGCATCGGATAGCGGCCCTCGCGCGACCAGTTGAAGGTGCCTCCATCGACGATCATGCCGCCGATTGAATTACCGTGCCCGCCGAGAAACTTGGTGAGCGAGTGCACGATGATGTCTGCGCCGTAGTCGATCGGCTTGCACAGATAGGGAGTGGCCAGCGTATTGTCGACGATCAGCGGAACGCCGGCCTTGCGGGCGACATTGGCGATCGCTTCGATGTCGACGATGATTCCTCCAGGATTGGCGATCGACTCGATGAAGATCGCTTTCGTCTTCGGTGTGATCGCGCGCTCGAATGTTGATATGTCGTCCGGGTCCGCCCACGCCACATTCCAGCCGAAGCTCTTGAAGGCATGGTTGAACTGATTGATCGAACCGCCATAAAGCTTCTTCGACGCGACGAATTCCTCCCCCGGCATCATCAGCGCCTGCATCACCAGAACCTGCGCGGCATGGCCGGACGCGGTGGCGAGCCCCGCGGTGCCGCCTTCCAATGCTGCGATGCGCTCTTCCAGCACTGCGCAGGTCGGATTGCCGATGCGGGTATAAATATTGCCGAAAGTCTGCAACCCGAACAGCGACGCGGCGTGATCCACGTCGTCGAAAACATAGGACGTCGTCTGGTAGATCGGCGTGGCGCGCGCGCCTGTGGTGGGGTCGGGTTGTGCGCCGGCATGGATTGACAGCGTGGCAAAGCCGGGCGTGCGTTTGGTCATGAGTTAACTCCGCTGTGTGGTGACGACGTTCGGTGACGAGGTTCCGTTTATCCGCGCGCAGCATAGCGTCAAGCTGACGGGGGTGCCTGCGGTATTTCGATCAAGCAATTTCGGATTTCGGTAAAGCGCGCGCGGCCTGGAGCCCCGGTCACGACTCACATCCCGCAATGCAGCAGATCAGGATTCACCGTTCTGCTCGGCCCGCACCGCAGCCTCGGTCGTGCCAACGGCCATCGTTTCGCGCTGCAGCGACATGCGCTGGATACCTTTTCCGAGAAGCGGCGCGCGCCTCGAGGACAGGGTCCGCGAATTCACGCCGAGCCAGGAAATCTCCGACGACAACCGGCCATATTCGATTTTCGGGCAGCGGTTCATCACCACTTTCATTCCCGCATCCTCGGCAAGCTTTGCCGCCTGGTCGTTGCGCACGCCAAGCTGCATCCAGATCACCGCGGGTTTCGGGTCCAGTGCCAGCGCTTCCTGCACCGCGCCGAACGCTGCCTCCGAATTGCGGAAGACGTCGACCATGTCCACGGGTTCGGGAATTTCGGCAAGCGTCGCGTAGACCTTGCGGCCAAGCAGTTCGCTCCCGGCCTGCGCCGGATTGACCGGGATCATGCGGTAGCCGCGTTCCATCAGATACTTGAACACGAAGTAGCTCGGGCGCACGACCTTCGGCGAGACGCCGACGACGGCGATGGTCTTCACCCTGTTGAGGATGCCGCGGATATAGCCGTCGTCGTAATTGTCGTGATTCATTTCGCGGAAGTCTGCTCCGCGCGGCGGAGCAATACAAGCGGCCCGATCGCGACGATGCCCGAGGCGACCGACAGGGCCGCGGTGTCGACGATCTCACCAAGACATAGTGTACCGCATTGGTAGAAGGAAAGGCCGAGCAGGGCGGTGGCAACGACAAAACCCCAGGCGCTGCCGGCCGCGGCCCCGCGCAGCAGCGTGCGGCGGTCGACGCCCGAAGGACAGAAGGCGACGCCCGTCATCAGCGGTCCTCCCATTCGGGATCGCGCTTCTCGATAAACGCGCAGATGCCCTCATTGGCGTCGTGAGTCATCATGTTTTCCGTCATGACCTCGGCGGCAAAGGCGTAAGCATCGGCCAGGCTCATGTCGGCCTGCCGATAGAAGGCCTGTTTGCCGATCTTGACCGTCGCCGCCGATTTCGATGCGACGCGCTGTGCGAGTTCGAACGCGGCATCGCGTTCGGCGCCATGCGGCACTACCTTGTTGACGAGCCCGAGCCGCAGAGCTTCGTCTGCTGTCACTGGTTCGCCCGTGAGCAGCATAAGCATCGCGTTCTTGCGCGGGATGTTGCGGGTCAGCGCCACCATCGGCGTCGAGCAGAACAGGCCGATATCGACGCCCGGCGTCGCAAACCGCGCCTGCGTCGAAGCGACTGCAAGGTCGCAGGTCGCAACCAGCTGGCATCCGGCCGCGGTGGCGACGCCCGACACGCAGGCGATGACTGGCTGCGGCAGCATCACGATCTGCTGCATCATCGCGCTGCAGGATGTCATGACATGCCGAAAATAGGCCTTGCCGCCGTCCGCATCGGATCGCCGCGCGGTCAGCTGTTTGAGGTCGTGTCCGGCGCTGAAAGCGGGTCCGTTGGCGGCCACGATGACGGCACGGATCGAAGCGGCGCGGCCGATCTCCCCAAAGGCGGCGCTGAGCGCTTCGATCAGCTCTTCGGACAAGGCATTGCGCGCCTTAGGATTGTTCAGCGTCAGCAGTGCGATGCCGTCGCGATCTTCGCGCAGGAGTATCGTCGCGCTGTCCGGATCAGTGTGGATATTCATCGCGGAACCCTTCGCAGTGCGCCCCTTGGCGGGTGCGTCAAACCCATTGTATCCGATCCTGGCAGGGCAGGCGAAGGACAGTCGTGATGGCACAGCCGATGATGAGCATTGCGGAGCTGGAAGAGTTCCTGACCCGGGAATTTCCGCAGGCATTTCATCCCGGCAGCGGGCTTTATATCGAAGAGGTCCATCATGGACGTGCCGTTGTGCGGCTCGCCTATAGCGATAAGTTCATTCGGCCAGGAGGCACCATCTCCGGTCCGACCATGATGATGTTGGCCGACTTCGCTCTCTATCTTGCAGTTCTTTCGGCGATCGGCCCGGTGGCGTTAGCAGTGACCATCAACTTCAACATCAACTTCCTGCGCCGGCCGGACCAGCGCGACCTCATCGCCGATGCGCGGATGCTCAAGCTCGGCAAGCGGCTCGCCGTGATGGAGGTGACGCTCTATTCCCACGGTAGCGACGACCCCGTGGCGCACGTTACTTCGACCTATTCAATCCCACCGAATACCGGTACTTAGATTGAGGTAATATATAACCAATTTTATAAGTCTCTGATTTTATGAGCATTATCTTGCTCGCTGGGCATTGACGGCATTTGGGCGATCTTCTAAAAGCCCGGCCAACTCAAACCTCCCGGACCATGGTCATGAAAACCTTTTCGGCGAAGCCCGCCGACGTTGAGAAGAAATGGGTTGTGATCGACGCCACCGGCCTCGTCGTCGGCCGACTTGCCTCGATCATCGCATTGCGCCTGCGCGGCAAGCATAAGCCGAGCTTCACCCCGCATGTCGACGATGGCGACAATGTCATTGTCATCAATGCGGAAAAGGTGGTGTTCACCGGCCGCAAGCGCGACCAGAAAATCTACTATCACCACACCGGCTATATCGGCGGCATCAAGGAACGCTCGGCGAAGTCGATCTTCGAAGGCCGCTTCCCGGAGCGCATCGTCGAAAAGGCGGTAGAGCGAATGCTTCCGCGCGGCCCGCTCGGCCGCAAGCAGCTTGGCAATCTGCGGGTCTATCCTGGCGCCGAGCACCCGCACGAAGCCCAGAAGCCCGAGGCGCTCGATGTCGGCGCCCTGAACCGCAAGAACAAGGCAGCCTGATCATGGCCGAATCCGTTCAATCCCTCGAAGGTCTTTCGGCGCTTAAGGCGCAAGGTGCGCAAGCGGCCGAACAGCCGAAGCATGTCCAGAAGCTTGATGGCCAGGGCCGCGCCTATGCCACCGGCAAGCGTAAGAACGCGGTCGCCCGCGTCTGGATCAAGCCGGGCTCCGGCAAGATTGTCGTTAATACCAAGCCGGTCGAGCAGTTCTTTGCGCGTCCGGTTCTGCGCATGATGATCCAGCAGCCGATCATGGCGGCGAACCGCTCCGGTCAGTATGACGTGATCTGCACCGTCTCCGGTGGCGGTCTGTCGGGACAGGCGGGCGCCGTGCGTCACGGCATCTCGAAGGCGCTGACCTATTTCGAGCCGGATCTGCGTTCGCCGCTCAAGCGCGGCGGCTTCCTCACCCGCGACCCGCGCGTGGTCGAGCGCAAGAAATACGGCAAGGCCAAAGCCCGCCGTTCCTTCCAGTTCTCGAAGCGCTGATCCTTCGAAAGCGCGACAGACTTCACCGAAAAAGGGGCCAATTGGCCCCTTTTTTATTGGCGTTTTTACAGAAAATGCTCGGGCTTTGCGAAAGCCTGCGACAACACCCTCTCGCGTATTCAGGTGACGGTTTCTTGAGACGTCCGCCACGGACCGGCGGAAAGCGACGCAGAATGCGGGAAGGTTGCATGCCGCTCGACTTGCCGACCCTGTTCCTGGTTTCCACCTGCATTGCCGCGCTGCTGGGAATTTTCCTTTTGGCCCTGTGGCTGCAGGATCGTTCGGTCAGGGCGCTTGGCTATTGGGCCTCGGCTTATCTGATCGGGGGATTTTCGGTCGCGCTCTGGGTCATCAGCCCCGACGTTTTGCCTGCGGCGGGGTCCGATCTTGCAAGCGCGCTGCTGTTCGCCTGTTGCGGCCTGATCTGGAGCGGAGCGCGGAAATTTCACGGGCAAGAGCCCGTGGCCGGAGGGGCGATCGCCGGCGCGATCGTCTGGCTGGTCGCGACGCGCATGCCCGAATTGATGCAATGGAACAATGCGCGCGTGGTTCTCTCCTCCCTCATCATAACCGTCTATGCGGTGCTGACCGCCATTGAGTTGCGGCGCGATCGCCGCAAGCCGCGCGAGGGCAAGGCAGCGCGCGCGCGCGCGCTGACCGTGCCGGCACTTCATGGCGTGATCTTTCTGTCGCCGATCTTCACCACGACATTGTTCACCGGTGCAGCGCCGTTCGCGGCGGACGGCTTTTTCCCGCTCTTCGCGCTCCTGACGCTGCTCTATGTCGTGGGCACGGCCTTCATTGTCGTGGTAATGGCCAAGGAGCATTCCGCGCTGGTTCATAAGACCGCGGCGATGACCGACCACTTGACTGGATTGTTCAACCGCCGTGGCTTTCTCGAAGCCTCGGAGACGCTGATTGCGGCACAGCGCAAGTGCGGACAGCCTGTCACCGTCCTTATGTTCGATCTCGACCACTTCAAGTCGATTAACGATCGCTTCGGCCATGACGTTGGCGATGAGGCACTGGAAGCCTTCGCCGCGACCGCCAGCACCAATATGCGCTCTAATGATATCGTGGGCCGGCTGGGCGGCGAGGAATTCGCGGCGATCCTTCCTGGCGGTACCGAGACCGCGCTGATGGTTGCCGAGCGCGTCCGCGCCGCATTCGAAAAGCGCGGTGTGGAAATCGCCGGGCATGTGATGAATGCCACGGTGAGCGTCGGTGTTGCCGAGTCGCCTGCCGATGTCGCCGATATTGCGACCATGCTCGCGCGTGCCGACCGTGCGCTCTACGCCGCCAAGGGCGCAGGCCGCAACCGCATCTGTACCAACACCGAGGCACGGGATACAGCCAAACAGGACAAGCCGGTGTTGGCGCCGCCGCTTGCACCTGCCATGCATGAGACCGCACGCGCCACCCAGTTCGGCGTGTCCGCTGACGCGATCCCCGCCTGAGGCAACGCATTGTTTACCATGGCGTCGCTAAGCTTGGGTCATGACGAGCTCATATGGTTCCGCGCTGCACGGCCTTGTGCGCGATGCCGAACGCGCGGGCGCAGCCATGGGATGCCGATATTCCTCTGCCGCCGAGTATGAAGCGGCCTTGATTGCCGAACGCCGGCGCGCCGGCGCTTATGGCCGGACGCGATGGCAGAAGGCGCCGATCTGGGTCGTCGGTGCCGTCGCCGCAATGATCGCGCTGATTGCTTTCGCGCTTATCCGGTAGAAAGGCACCGGCCTGCGAGGATTCTGTCGCAACGGACGCCATGTGCTGCGTGAGGGGCAAGTTGTCGCAGCTGGAAACCAATGACCGGCTCCGATACTTATCCGTTAGTTTTTCTCGGGCTGAACGGGGCGCATGCGGGGGCAGGTTGGCGTCGAGGCTTTTAGCGTAAAGAATTTTGCTGCGCTTGCGTTTGCAATCGGCCTCAGTCTTGTTGTCTGGCTTGCGGTTCCGGGGACTGTTGCGGCAAAGCTGTCGCTCAATATCTTTGCTTTGACTGTCATTGCCTGGATCGCAACGCCGTTTGATCGGACTGCCGTAGCGCTGACCGCAGCGCTGGCGCTGGTGGTTCTCGGCGCCGACAATGCTCGGAACTTCTACAATTCGCTCGGCAATCCGCTGATCTGGCTCCTCGTCGGAGCCTTCGTGATCGCGCGGTCGCTAAGCGAGATACGGCTTGCCGAGCGATTGGCGTCTGCTGCCATCCGCGGAGGACGCACCGTGTCAGGGCTATTCTATGCGCTGACCTTCGTCATCGCGGGCACAGCTTTCGTCATCCCCTCGACCACAGGCCGCGCCGCGCTGCTTCTTCCGGTATTCCTGATGCTGTCGGCATCGATCGGCAATCCGCAAATATCGCGCGCGCTGTCGATCCATATGCCGGTGATGATCCTGTTGTCCGCGGCCGGATCTTTGATCGGGGCGGGCGCGCATCTGGTCGCGGTCGATATGATGCGCGAGATCGGTCGCGAACCGGGCGCCCCGCGCGAGCCGATGGGTTTTGCGGAGTGGACGCTGCTCGGTCTGCCGTTCGCGCTTGTGAGCTGCCTCGTCTCGACCTTCGTGATCCTGCGATTGTTCCTTGGGCAGGAGCAGCGTTCGCTGACGATTGCCGGTCTTGCGCCGCCTGCCGCGCCGCCGCTGCGGCCGCGCGACCGTGCCGTGCTGGCGCTCGTGGCGCTCACAGTCGTGCTCTGGCTGACGCAGCCGCTGCATGGCATCGAGATCACCATCGTGACGATGGCGGCGGCCATCGCAGTGACCGCGGTCTCGGCCTCGGCCATCCGGCTCAAGGATGCGCTCAAGTCGGTGGACTGGAATCTGCTCCTATTCATTGCCGGCGCCAGCCTGATCGGGGAAGCGCTGATCGACAACAACGCAGCCGGCGGCCTGATCGCGTATCTCGAAAAGATCGACAGGGACTTTGCGGCGTATCCGGCACTGGCAGCGGGCTTTGTCGCGCTGGTGGCCATGCTCGGTCATCTCGTCATCACCTCGCGCACCGCGCGGGCGACCGTTTTGATCCCGTTGCTGGCGTTACCCTTCGCGCAGCTCGGTTATAACGGTCAGGCCATGATCTTTCTGGTCGCCATTGCAACCGGATATTGCCTGACGGTCACCATCAGCGCGAAGTCGCTGCTGATCTTCTCGGGAGCTTCCGAAACCGTGTTCTCGCATGGCGACCTGATGTGGCTGTCCGCCGTGCTGCTGCCGTTGCATCTGATCCTCGCGGTCGTGTTCGCAACATTGGTCTGGCCAATACTCGGCCTTCCGCTGATGGCGGCTCCAAGTGGAAGCGCACCATGATCGGCGACGAGGCCAGCCGCTCGCGCCGCCTGCGAATTCTGGTTGCGCCGTCGGGCTTCAAGGAGGGGCTCGACGTGTCCGATGTCGCCGAAGCCATCGCAAGGGGCGTGCGGCGGGCCTTGCCGGATTGCGATCTCGTCGTGGTGCCTGTCTTCGATGGCGGAGAAGGATTCACAAGGGCGCTGGTGCGGCTGACTCGCGGGCGACTGCGCCATGTCTCTGTGACTGGGCCGCTCGGGCGGACGATCCCGGCGTCGTTCGGCCTAGCGCGGATCGATGGCGTGCGCACGGCCATTATCGAGATATCCGCCGCCGCGGGATTGCGGCTTGTGCCGCATCGGCGCCGCCATCTGATCACAACGACCACAAGCCGTGGCGTCGGCGAGATGATCGGCGCGGCGCTCGATGCCGGGGCTAAACGTATCCTCGTCGGCTGTGGCGACAGCGGCACCAATGACGGCGGTGCGGGGCTCGCGCAGGCACTGGGCGTTCGCTTCCTCGATCGTTTCGGAAAAGAGCTGCCTCCCGGCGGCGAGGCATTGGTCCGTTTGCATCGCATCGATCCGGCTGGAATCGATCCGCGTCTCCGCGATGTTCAAATCGAAGTCTGTCTGAATATCCGCAACCTATTGCTAGGCCCAAACGGCGTATCGAGAATATTCGGACCGCAAAAGGGGGCCTCGCCCGCGCAGGTCAGGCGGCTTGAGGCCGGTCTCGCGCGGTACGCCGCCTGCCTGAAAACCCTGACCGGCAAGAATGTCGCAAGGCTTCCGGGCGGGGGCGCATCCGGCGGACTTGGCACGGCGCTTCATCTGCTGCTCGGCGCGCGCCTCGTGCCGCGCTACGATTTCATTGAGCGGCATATCCCGCTGACCGAACACATCCACTGGGCGGATCTGATCATCAGCGCCGAGGGACGGATCGACCGCCAGACCTGCCGCGGCAAAATCCCCGGCGAGATCGCGCGGCGCGCCAAAGCGCGCGGCAAGCCGGTCGTCGTGCTGGCGGGTGCGATCGGCGAGGGCGCACAGACTTGCCATGCTACCGGCATCAGCGCCTTTATCAGTATCCTTGACCGCCCCTACAACCTGAAACAGGCCATCGGCGGGTCGAAGCAACTGCTCGAACGCGGGACCGAACAGGTCATGCGCATCGTCGGCATGGGTAGAGCGCTGAGCACGCGGACGTGAGCTTGCCGTACCCGTCCGCGGGTGATTGAGTCGGTTTGGATAGAAAATCTCACATGGGTTTCCACATATGATTGCAAGAACGGTGGCGCTCGTCCTCGCGGCAGGCATCGGCCTCGGAACGGCGCAGGCGCAGGACTGGCCGCAGCGTCCGGTCACCATGGTCGTATCGGCCGCAGCGGGCGGCCCGATCGATGTGTTCGGCCGGATCATGGCCGAGCGCATGGGGCAGGTGCTCGGCCAGCAGGTGGTGATCGAGAACGTGCCCGGCGCGGGCGGCATGATCGGCGGCAGTCGCGTCGCAAAGGCGGCGCCGGACGGATACACCGCGTTGCTCGGCACCATCGCCACCCACGCGCATTCGCAGACGCTGTACAAAAAGCCGCTCTACAGCGCCACAGCCGATTTCTCGCCGGTGAACCTGATCGCCGAAATCCCGCTGGTGCTGATCGCCCGCAAGGACCTGCCGGTCAATTCGCTGGAGGAATTCGTCGCCTATGCCAAGGCGAACCAGGGCAAGATGAATTTCGGCTCGGCCGGCGCTGGCTCTGCGACCCATCTCGGCTGCATCCTCCTCAACCAGGCGCTCGGCACTAATATCCAGCATGTGCCCTACAAGGGCACCGGGCCCGCGATGCAGGACCTGCAGGCCGGCCGCATCGATTTCCTGTGCGAGATCATCGTCACGGCGGTGCCGCAGATCGAAGCCGGCACCGTGAAGGCAATTGCGACGCTCTCGCGCGACCGCTCTCCCGTGCTGCCCGATCTGCCGACCGCTTACGAGAAGGGTTTCAAGGACATCCAGGCCTATACCTGGACCGCGTTATTCTTCCCCAACGACACGCCGGCGCCGATCATTGGCAAGATGCGCGATGCGGCGCTGAAGACCATGGCCGATCCGAAAGTGCGCCAGCAATTGCAGAAGCTCGGGGCGACGATCGTATCGGATGAGCGCACGACGCCCGATTATCTCGGCAAGTTCGTACAGTCCGAAATCGACAAATGGGCCGGGCCGATCAAGGCGAGCGGAGCCGTCGTCGACCAATAAACAAACAGGAGGAAACGACACCATGAAAAGCAGTATGACCAGAAGGATATTTCTGGCGATTGCCGTCGGGACTTGCACGCTTGCCGTTTCGGGCGCCGGCGCATCGGCACAGTCTTTCCCGACCCAACCGCTGCGTATCGTCGTTCCGCTGGCGCCCGGCGGGCCGATCGATCTGGTCACGCGGGCGATGGCCGAGAACCTTTCGGCTGCTCTGAAACAGCCGGTGGTGGTCGAAAACAGGCCGGGCGCTGCCGGCAATATCGGTGCGGAGGCGGTCGTAAAGTCGGTGCCGGACGGACACACGTTGCTGGCAACGCTTGGCACCTCGCTCTCGGTCAATCCCCATGTCTACGCGAAGATGCCTATTGACCCGCTGCAGGACCTCAAGCCCGTCCTGAACATGGCCTCGACAAGCCAGATGCTGGTTGTGCATCCGTCGGTGCCGGTCAATTCGCTGGCAGAGTTCATCGCATTCGCCAAGAAGGAACCGATCAGCTACGCACATGCCGGTCATGGCAGCCCCGGCCATCTGGCGATGGAATATTTTCGTCTCAAGACCGGCCTGCCGGTCATGGCGCCTGTGCCCTATCGCGGCAACGCTCCGCTCGTTACCGACCTCATTGGCGGTCAGGTCAAGGTCGGCTTTGTGGCCACCGCAGGCGTTATCCAGCATGTGCGCACCGGCCGGCTAAAGGGTTTTGCGGTGTCCTCAAAGGACCGGTCGGAACTGGCGCCCGACATCCCGACGGTGGCCGAATCCGGTTATCCGGACTTCAATTTCCTCACCTATTTCATCCTGCTCGCGCCTTCGGGAACGCCCGAGGAAACGCTTGCAACGCTTCAACGGGAGGCCCGCAACGCGCTGGTCACCGACGACCTTCGCAAAAAATTCGCCCAGCAAGACGTGACGATCCTCGGGGCCGGCGCGAAGGAAACCGCGGCGTTGATCAAGTCGGAATACGATCTCTGGAGGAACGTTGCGAGGGACGCGAACATGAAAGTGGACTGACGCGTTTCGTGCGACCTCGCAAACATCAAAGAAAAAAGGCGCCCGGTGAGGCGCCCTTTGAGTTGCATCGCTTGCGCGATGTTGGGAGGAACAACGCTCACGCAGAATAATACATCTCGAATTCGACCGGATGTGGGGTGTGCTCGAAACGGATCACTTCGGTCATCTTTAGCTCGATATAGCTGTCGATAAAATCGTCATCGAAGACGCCGCCGGCCTTCAGGAAAGCGCGATCCTTGTCGAGGTTTTCCAGCGCTTCGCGCAACGAGCCGCACACGGTCGGGATTTCCTTCAACTCGGCCGGCGGCAGGTCGTAGAGATCCTTGTCCATTGCCGGACCGGGATCGATCTTGTTCTTCACGCCGTCGAGACCCGCCATCAGCATCGCCGCAAAGGCGAGATACGGATTGGCGAGCGGGTCGGGGAAGCGTACTTCGACGCGCTTGGCCTTGGGGCTTGTGGTGTAGGGGATGCGGCAGGATGCCGACCGGTTGCGTGCCGAATAGGCGAGCAGCACCGGCGCCTCGTAGCCGGGAACCAGACGCTTGTAGGAATTAGTGGTCGGGTTGCTGAAGGCGTTGATAGCCTTGGCGTGCTTGATTATGCCGCCGATATAGTGGAGGCAGGTTTCCGAGAGATCGGAATACTTGTTGCCGGCGAAAACCGGCTTGCCGTCCTTCCAGATCGACTGATGGCAATGCATGCCCGAGCCGTTGTCGCCATAGACCGGCTTCGGCATGAAGGTGGCCGTCTTGCCGTAAATGTGCGCAACCTGGTGGATGCAGTATTTATAGACCTGCAGCTGATCGGCCATATAGGTCAGCGGCGAGAATTTCAGGCCGAGCTCATGCTGGGCCGAGGCGACCTCATGGTGATGCTTCTCGACCTTGGCGCCCATCTTCGCCATCGCGGCCAGCATTTCGCCGCGCATGTCCTGCGCTGAGTCTTGCGGCGGAACCGGAAAATAGCCCTTCTTGGTCCCGATACGGTGGCCGAGATTGCCGGACTCGTATTCGGTCGCGGAATTGGTCGGCAGCTCGACGGAGTCGAGACGGAAGCCGCAATGATAGGGGTCGGCCGAGTAGCGCACGTCGTCGAATACGAAGAATTCTGCTTCCGGTCCGAAGAACACGGTGTCGCCGACACCGAGCGACTTGACCATCGCCTCGGCCTTCTTGGCGATGCCCCGCGGGTCGCGGTTATAGGGCTCGCCGGTGGTCGGCTCGAGCACGTCGCACACGAGAACGAGAGTGGTTTCGGCGAAGAACGGATCGATGCAGGCGGTCGCGGGATCGGGCATCAGGTTCATGTCGGACTCGTTGATTGCCTTCCAGCCGGCGATCGAAGAGCCGTCGAACATGATTCCTTCAGCGAAGGTGTCGTCGTCGATCATCGAGATGTCGAATGTGACGTGCTGCCACTTACCGCGCGGATCGGTAAACCGGAAATCGACGTATTTCACGTCGTTGTCCTTGATCAGCTTCATTACGTCTTTTGCGGTCGTCATATGAACGCGTTCCCTTAATTGTACGGGTCGTAAGTTGCAGCGATGTCAGATCGCATCCAGTCCGGATTCGCCCGTTCTGATCCGGATTGCTTCCTCGATATTGGAGACGAAGATCTTGCCGTCGCCGATCCGTCCGGTTTGCGCGGCGCGCCGGATCGCGTCGATAGCCTTTTCGACCATGTCGTCACCCAGCACGATCTCGATCTTCACTTTGGGGAGAAAATCCACCACGTATTCAGCGCCTCGGTAGAGTTCGGTATGGCCCTTCTGTCGGCCGAAGCCTTTGGCTTCGGTGACCGTAATGCCCTGCAATCCTACTTCCTGAAGCGCTTCCTTCACCTCGTCCAGCTTGAAAGGCTTTATGATCGCCTCGATCTTTTTCATGCGAATCCTCTCCCGCTCCGACGGCCGAAAGTCTGCCCGCCAGAGCCCGCCGTTCGTTAGCAGGTCTTATGCCACTCGCCGCAAGCGAAAAATCATGCCACCGGCCAATGTCTTAGGACCCATTGCATAGTCTGGTGACAGTTCTGAATGCACGTATCGGATTAAATATTGTGCAAATTGGCTAAGTATTATGCAAACCGTGTCCCGGCCATGTACGAGCTCCTGACCAACGAACAAATGAGGCAGGCTGACCAATTGGCAGTCAAAGCCGGGGTGCCTTCGCTGCAGCTGATGGAGCGGGCAGGGCGGGCTGTCGCGGAGACGGTCATCGCCATGTGCGGAATACGACGCCCGGTTGTGGTGTGCGCGGGTGCTGGGAACAATGGCGGAGACGGTTTTGTCGCGGCGCGGCTTCTGGCTGAGCAGGGCGTCGATGTTCGCGTGCTGACGCTGGGGGATATCGGCCAGCTCCGGGGAGATGCCGCCGCGATGGCGCGCCGTTACACCGGGCCGGTGGAAGCGTGGGCGGGTGAGGAATTTGATCCCAAGAACATTGTGGTCGATGCGATCTTCGGGGCCGGACTGACCCGCCCGGTCGAAGGGCGCGCCGCCGCCCTGATTGCCGCGGTCAACCGGTCAGGTGCTCCGGTGGTTGCGGTCGACCTGCCTAGCGGGATCGACGGCGACACCGGCGCCGTGCTGGGGATTGCGGTCAAGGCCGCCCACACCGTCACGTTCTTCCGGCGCAAGCCCGGACACCTGCTGCTTCCGGGCCGGTTGCATTGCGGAACGACGGGCGTTGCGGATATCGGAATTCCGGTGTCGGTCCTCGAGATCATCCGGCCGCATCTGTCGGCCAATGGGCCAGACCTATGGGGCCGGCATTTCCCCATCCCGCGCGTCGACGGTCACAAATACACGCGAGGCCATACAGTGGTGGCTTCCGGCGGGCTGGCGACGACAGGAGCGGCCCGGTTGGCGGCGAGAGCTGCGTTACGCGCCGGCTCCGGCCTGGTGACAATCGCAAGCCCCGCGGATGCACTGGCCGTGAATGCTGCGGCCTCGCTCGCTGTCATGGTGAGAGAGGCAGAGGGCGTGGAGGGGCTGTCCCGGTTGCTGGAAGATTCGCGGCTCAATGCTCTGGTGATGGGGCCAGGGGGTGGCGTCGGCGCGGAAATGCGTGCGAAGGTGAGAGCAGTTGCGACGGACGAGCGCGCGCTGGTGCTGGACGCCGACGCGCTGACGAGCTTTGGGGAAAACCCCAAAGAGCTCTTTACAATCCTGACGAATCACAGGCTATCCACAGCAATCCTCACCCCTCATGAGGGCGAGTTTTCTCGTCTTTTCAGCAGTATAAACAAAATTCCTTCAGTTAAACAAAAGCTTGAGGCGTGTCTTGCTGCTTCACATGAAACAGCCGCGGTGGTGGTCGTGAAAGGTGCGGACACTGTGGTTGCAGCTCCAGACGGCCGCGCGGCGATCGCCGACAACGCTCCACCATTCCTTGCTACGGCCGGATCCGGGGACGTGCTGGCAGGGCTGTGTGCCGGCCTTCGCGCCCAGGGCATGCCAGCGTTCGAAGCGGCAGCGGCGGCGGTCTGGCTGCACGGCGAAGCGGCCAACGTCGCTGGTCCCGGCCTTATATCGGAAGACTTGCCGGATGCACTCCCGGCGGTTTACCGGCGCCTTTTCCGCAGACTTGATCCGGCGCCTGGCAGCAAGTCGGAGGCCTGACAGCGCGTCAATGGCGCGAGCGTCTCCATAATCCGCCGGCGCCATTTTTCTCGTGCGCAATGCAGAGGGCGTGATATAAGCCGCGCCGCTCGGCCCGCATGCCGCGCGGTGCCCTTCGCGCGGGCGTGGCGAAACTGGTAGACGCGCTGGATTTAGGTTCCAGTGACGCAAGTCGTGGGGGTTCAAGTCCCTCCGCCCGCACCAAACTTGAGGCCGGCTGAATTCATGCGAGCGTGATCCCGGGGACGGGGCCCGGCATCCGGAAACGATCACGCTCGACAACTATAACCCGGGGCGGGACGACGATGGTCAACCGCGCCGATGACCGCCGCAGGGCGGCGACGAGGAGCGAAGTTAGTCATGCAGGTGACCGAAACCCTGACCGACGGATTGCGGCGCGAATACAAGGTCGTGATTCCGGCAAGCGAGCTCGACACCAAGGTCAGCGAACGTCTTGACGAACTCAAAGGTCGCGTGCGCGTCAACGGTTTTCGCCCGGGCAAGGTTCCGGCCGCGCATCTGCGCAAGATTTACGGACGCTCCGCCATGGCTGAAGCGATCGAAGCTGCCATGCGCGACGTGAACGCGAAGATCGTCGCCGACAACAATTTCAAGCTGGCCATGCAGCCGAAGGTCACGCTGCCTGAAGATGAGAAGTCGGTCGAGGCGGTGATCGAAGGAAAATCCGATCTCGCCTACACCGTCGCCATGGAGATCCTGGCGCCGATTGACGTGATCGATTTCAAAACGCTCGATCTGATGCGGCTCGTCACCGATGCAACCGACGAAGAAGTGGGCGAAGGCCTGAAGCGCATTGCCGAGCAGAACCGGCCTTACGCTGCGCGAGAGGAGGGCGCCAAAGCAGAAAAGGGCGATCGCGTAACCATCTCGTTCGTCGGCAGCATTGACGGAGTTCCTTTTGAGGGCGGTTCGGCGGACGATGTCGCGGTGCTGATCGGCAGCAGTACCTTCATTCCCGGCTTCGAGGATCAGCTCGTCGGCATCGCCGCCGGCGAGAATCGGAAGGTCGAGGTGACCTTCCCGGAGAACTATCCAGCCGCTCAACTGGCCGGGAAGGCCGCTGTGTTCGATGTCACCGCCAAATCGATCGAAGCCCCGCGCGACGTATCGATCGATGACGACTTCGCAAAGTCGCTTGGCATGGAATCGCTAGACAAGCTCAAGGCTGCGGTACGCGAGCGCATTCAGCGCGAACATGACTCGGTCTCGAAGCAGAAGCTCAAGCGCGCCCTGTTCGATGCGCTGGACGAGCGGCATAAATTCCCATTGCCGCCAGCGCTGGTGGAGCAGGAGTTCGAAAATCTCTGGAATACGGTCACCTCGGAAATGAAAGAGGCCGGCAGGACCTTCGCCGACGAAAACACGACCGAGGACAAGGAGCGCGATGAGTATCAGAAGATCGCCGGCCGCCGTGTCAGGCTCGGTCTTCTGCTCGACGAGATCGCCCGCAAGAACGAGATTTCCGTCACTGAGGACGAAGTCCGCCGCGCGATCATGGAGCATGTGCGGCAATATCCGGGCCGCGAGAAGGAGCTGATCGAGATGTTTCGGAGCAATCCGGAAGCGATTGCCAGCATCCGCGCGCCGCTCATCGAAAACAAGGTGACCGACTTCATTCTGGCGTTGGCCAAGGTGACCGACAAGAAAGTCTCGCGCGAGGAACTGTACAAGACCGACGACGAGAAGGCCGCTTGAGCCGCTCGACCGCCACTGGCGAAATTGTCTTTGCGGTTTACCTAAGCGCAACCGGGCGGCGTCACGCTGTGCCGGGCCATGCTAAGCATGCGCCGCGATTCGCTGGCGCAGGAGAAGATGATGAGAGATCCGGTCGATACCTACATGAACTATCTCGTCCCGGTGGTGGTCGAACAGACCAACCGCGGCGAGCGCGCCTACGACATCTATTCTCGCCTCTTAAAGGAACGGATCATCTTCATCACAGGTCCCGTCGAGGACGGCATGGCGACCGTGGTTGTTGCACAATTGCTGTTCCTCGAAGCCGAAAATCCGAAGAAGGAGATTTCGATGTACATCAACTCGCCTGGCGGGGTGGTGACATCGGGCATGGCGATCTACGATACAATGCAGTTCATCCGTCCTGCCGTATCCACCCTGTGCATCGGCCAGGCAGCGTCGATGGGATCGTTGCTTTTGGCTGCGGGCGAAAAGGATCTGCGTTTTGCGCTTCCGAATGCGCGGATCATGGTGCACCAGCCGTCGGGGGGCTTCCAGGGCCAGGCGACTGACATCATGTTGCACGCGCAGGAGATCATCAATCTCAAGAAACGGCTGAACGAAATCTACATGAAGCATACGGGACAGCCGCTGAAGAAGATCGAAGATGCGCTTGAGCGCGATTACTTCATGACGGCTGACGGTGCGAAGGATTTCGGGCTGGTCGACAAGGTGATCGACAAGCGCCTGGAAGATGCGCTTGCCCCGAAATCCTGAGTTTGACTCGGGCTCCGGCGCAGTTGCGGATCGGGGCGTTGCAGGGCCCGTGTTAGCGAAACGTTGAGACCGCAATCCTAGGCTTGAGTGCCACAGGGCGCTTTGGGCGCGGTTTCAACAGATCTGCGGCTGCCGGAGGCCGGCAAGGGTTCCCGAATCGTGGCGCAGGGGGCACTGATCGAGGGCTGATGGCCGGTTATCGTTAATGGATTCTTGATTGTCGTGCCGCTACCATGCTTCGCTAGAGTGTTGTCGGGGTCTGGGAAGGGGAGGCGTTTCGGGCGGGACTGTGGTCAGGTTGCCACGCTTTGGCCGTCCGTGAGGTGTTAGGACTGTGAGCGCCGGTCGCGCTTACGATTGGATACGGAGACTGGAATGACGAAGGTCGGCGGCAGCGATTCCAAGAACACGCTCTATTGCTCGTTCTGTGGAAAGAGCCAGCACGAAGTCCGCAAGCTGATCGCCGGACCGACGGTCTTCATCTGCGACGAATGTGTCGAGTTGTGCATGGACATCATCCGCGAGGAGAACAAGTCCTCGCTGGTCAAGTCGCGCGACGGCATTCCGACCCCGAAGGAAATCCGCAAGGTTCTCGACGACTACGTGATCGGCCAGGATCACGCCAAGAAGGTGCTGTCGGTCGCCGTCCACAATCACTACAAGCGGCTCAACCACCAGACCAAGCACAACGACGTCGAACTCGCGAAGTCGAACATCCTGCTGATCGGTCCGACCGGTTCGGGCAAAACGCTGCTGGCGCAGACTCTGGCGCGCATTCTCGATGTGCCTTTCACGATGGCGGATGCGACAACGCTGACTGAGGCCGGTTACGTTGGTGAGGACGTTGAGAATATCATCCTGAAGCTGCTGCAGGCCGCCGACTACAATGTCGAGCGCGCGCAGCGCGGCATCGTCTATATCGACGAGATCGACAAGATTTCGCGCAAGTCCGACAACCCCTCGATCACCCGTGACGTGTCGGGCGAGGGCGTGCAGCAGGCGCTGCTGAAGATCATGGAAGGTACGATTGCGTCAGTGCCCCCTCAGGGCGGCCGCAAGCATCCGCAACAGGAATTCCTCCAGGTTGACACCACGAACATCCTGTTCGTCTGCGGCGGCGCCTTTGCCGGTCTCGACAAGATCATTTCCGCGCGCGGCCGGTCGACCTCGATCGGCTTCGGCGCAACCGTGCGCGCGCCCGAAGATCGCAAGGCTGGCGAAATCTTCCGCGAGGTCGAGCCGGAAGACCTGCTGAAATATGGTTTGATCCCGGAATTCGTCGGGCGTCTGCCGGTGGTGGCAACGCTGGAAGACCTCGATGAGGCATCGCTGAAGAAGATCCTCGTCGAGCCCAAGAACGCGCTGGTGAAACAATACCATCGTCTCTTCGAGATGGAGAATATCGACCTTACGCTGGCCGAGGAGGCGCTCGGCGCCATTGCCCGCAAGGCGATCGAGCGCAAGACCGGCGCGCGCGGTCTGCGGTCGATCATGGAGAGCATCCTGCTCGACACCATGTTTGACCTGCCGAGCCTGGAGGGCGTCGAGGAGGTGGTGATCTCCCGCGAGGTGGTGGAGGGGACGGCTCGTCCACTTTACATCTATGCTGACCGTTCCGATCGCGCAGCGGAGAGTTCCGCCTCGGCATGATCTTGCTGTGCGCTCCTGGCTCGTCCTTGCGACAGGGGCTCCAGAATCGCCTAGCCTTCGCCAGACCCGCTTTAGGTTGCCTGGGTGCAGGGCCACGCCGCCTCCCGCGGTTCCCTTGACTCCTGTGCGATGCAGCGCCACCTAACATGGGCGAACGGAAAGCGTACGAAGACCAAACTTCTCCTCCGGGCGGGGGTTCGTACCCACCCTCGTGCATGGCCAAAAGATCGGCTGTGTTCCCCTCCCGGCCTCCCTCGGCACTCTGGACGGTTGCGCATGGTGCGGGCCCTCCGGAGGGGCACAAGAACAAGGAATGACGGCCATGACGACCGCCAATAAGCCGCGTCCCCCTTTAATCGCCGGTGAAACCCGGGCCTATCCGGTTTTGCCGCTGCGCGACATCGTTGTGTTCCCGCACATGATCGTCCCGCTCTTTGTCGGCCGTGAAAAGTCGATCAAGGCGCTGGAAGAGGTGATGCGCTCGGACACCTTCATCCTTCTCGCCACCCAGAAAAACGCCTCCGACGACGACCCGGCGACCACCGACATCTATGAGGTCGGTACCCTGGCGAGCGTGCTGCAATTGCTTAAGCTGCCCGACGGCACCGTGAAGGTGCTGGTCGAGGGCGCGCAGCGCGCCAAAGTGCTGAAATACACCGACCGCTCCGAATATTTCGAGGCGGATGCCGTTGTGCTCGACGACAACATGGGCGAGCGCGTGGAGGCCGAGGCGCTGGCGCGTTCGGTGGTCAACGAGTTTGAGAATTATGTGAAGCTGAACAAGAAGGTCTCGCCGGAAGTGGTCGGCGTGGTTCAGCAGATCGACGACCATGCCAAGCTCGCCGACACCATCGGCTCGCATCTGCAGGTAAAGATCGCCGACAAGCAGGCGCTGCTGGAGACGGCGAGCGTTCCGGAACGGCTTGAAAAGGTGCTCGGCCTGATGGAGAGCGAAATCTCCGTCCTGCAGGTCGAGAAACGGATTCGTACCCGCGTCAAGCGCCAGATGGAGAAGACGCAGCGCGAATATTACCTCAACGAGCAGATGAAGGCGATCCAGAAAGAGCTGGGCGACGAGGACGGGCGCGACGAACTCGCCGAACTCGAAGACAAGATCAAGAAGACCAAGCTTTCCAAGGAAGCCCGCGAGAAAGCGCAGCACGAGCTCAAGAAGCTGAGGCAGATGTCTCCGATGTCCGCCGAGGCGACCGTCGTGCGCAACTATCTCGACTGGATGCTGTCGATCCCGTGGCAGAAGAAGACCAAGGTCAAGAAGGACCTCAAGGCCGCCCAGGAGATTCTCGATGCGGATCACTTCGGCCTGGAAAAGGTCAAGGATCGTATCGTCGAATATCTTGCTGTGCAGCAGCGGGCCAACAAACTGACCGGTCCGATCCTGTGCCTCGTGGGTCCTCCCGGCGTCGGCAAGACGTCGCTCGGCAAGTCGATCGCCAAGGCGACCGGCCGCGAATTCGTGCGCGTCTCGCTCGGCGGCGTGCGCGACGAAGCCGAGATCCGTGGCCACCGGCGGACTTACATCGGCTCGATGCCCGGCAAAATCATTCAGTCGATGCGCAAGGCGAAGTCGTCCAATCCGCTGTTTCTGTTGGACGAGATCGACAAGATGGGCGCTGATTTCCGCGGCGATCCGTCGTCAGCGCTGCTCGAAGTGCTGGATCCGGAGCAGAATTCGACGTTCAACGACCATTACCTGGAGGTCGATTACGACCTTTCCGGCGTGATGTTCGTTACCACGGCGAACACGCTCAACATCCCGCCGCCCCTCATGGACCGCATGGAGATCATCCGCATCGCCGGCTACACCGAGGACGAGAAGCTTGAGATTTCACGCAAGCATCTCATCCCGAATGCAATCGCAAAGCACGGGCTCAAGGCCGACGAGTGGACCATCGACGATGCGGCCCTGCTTACCGTTATCCGTCGTTATACGCGGGAAGCGGGTGTGCGCAATCTCGAACGCGAAATCTCGACACTGATCCGCAAGGCGGTGAAGGAGCTGACGCTCTCGAAGAAGAAGTCAGTTCACGTGACCGAAAAGAGCCTTGAGGACTATCTGGGCGTGCCGAAATATCGCTTCGGCGAGGTGGAGTCGGAGGATCAGATCGGCGTCGTCACCGGCCTGGCCTGGACCGATGTCGGCGGCGAACTTCTGACCATCGAAGGCACGTCGATGCCCGGCAAAGGCAAGATGACCGTCACCGGAAATCTGCGCGACGTGATGAAGGAGTCGATCTCTGCCGCCGCGTCGTATGTTCGCTCCCGCGCCATCGCCTTCGGCATCGAGCCGCCGATGTTCGAGAAGCGGGACATCCACGTGCACGTGCCGGAAGGCGCGACGCCAAAGGATGGGCCATCTGCGGGCGTGGCGATGGTCACTGCAATCGTCTCGGTCATGACCGGGATTCCGGTCCGCCGCGATGTTGCGATGACCGGCGAGATCACATTGCGCGGGCGGGTGCTGCCGATCGGTGGCCTTAAGGAAAAGCTGCTCGCGGCACTCCGCGGCGGGATCAAGACGGTGCTGATCCCCGAGGAGAACGCCAAGGATCTCGCAGACATTGCGCAGAATGTGAAGAGCGGTCTTGAGATTGTGCCGGTTTCGCGGATGGACGAGGTTCTGGCGCGCGCGCTTGTGCGCGCTCCCGAACCGATCCAGTGGGAGGAACCGGCCGTAAAGCCGGCAGCCGACCAATCAGCGGACGAAGAGGGTTCTGCGTTGACCGCGCACTGACCCACAGGCCAGGTGAATTGGAACGGCGGCGCCCTCAGGCGCCGCCGTTTTCGTTCGCGAACCCTGCTTTTGTGAGAACCAAGCTTGCCTTTGCGACGGCGAAAGCGCTACGCCTTTGCGGCGTCCGATATCAACCGCGAGATCCCGATGTCCTTCCGTGCCCTCATTTGCGCAGCCTCAGCACTGGTGTTTGCCGGCTCCGCTCCGCTTGCCGCGCAGGACTTTCCAACCCGTCCGATCACCATTCTGGTGGGGCTTGCGCCCGGCGGTATTACCGATGTGATGGCGCGGCTTTACGCCGAAACGGTCTCACGCAAGCTAGGACAGAACGTTATTGTCGAGAACCGGCCTGCGGCGAGTGGAGCGGTGGCGGCGGCCGCACTGCAGAATGCGCAGCCCGATGGCTATACTTTGCTCCTGTTTTCAGGCGCGCAGCACGCGACCATTCCGGCGCTGTCGTCGTCGGCGACCTACGATCCAGTCAAGGGCGCGGAGCCGGTCTCGGTGCTGTTCAATTTCACCGGGATCGTTGCCGTGCCTGCGGACAGCCCGATCAAGTCGATGGCCGAGTTTGCGGCTTACGCCAAGTCCAAGCCGGGCGGCTTGAATTTCGGTTCGCCCGGCGTGGGAACGCCGTCGCATCTGGCGGCGGCAAAGCTTCTGGCCATGACGGGAGCGCCGGCGCAGTTCGTCCACTACAAGGGCGGCTCGCCGATGATGGCCGATCTCGTCGCCGGACGTCTCGATGTCGCTTGGCCGAGCGCGCCGGCATCTAAGAGCTTTTTGCTGGACAAGAAGCTTCGGGCGCTGGCGGTCGATGCCGGCCAGCGCTGGTCGGCGATCGCCGACGTGCCGACGTTGCACGAGGCCGGCTTCGGCGAGGCGAGTGTGGCGAACTGGTTCGCCATCGCTGCCGCACCGGGCACGCCCCCGGCGATCATTCGCAAGCTCAATGCGGCCTTTGCCGAGGCTGCGCAGGACCCTGAGCTCAAGCGCAAGGTCGAGGATTTCGGCATGACCGTCGCCACCAGCACTCCGGAAGAAATGGGAAAGCTGATGGCCAAGGAAGCCGCGCAGATCCGCGAGCTGGTTCAGAAGCTAGGGCTGAAGCAATAGCGCTGGCCGTCAACGGCCGTTACTCGTTTCGAGGACCGCTGCGCTTTGACCGCAGCAAATGCTGCCTTGCGCGCGCGGCCGTCAAACCTTTATGAGAGATCGGCTAGGGCGGTTAGCTCAGCTGGCAGAGCATCTCGTTTACACCGAGAGGGTCGGCGGTTCGATCCCGTCACCGCCCACCATTTTTCCCGAAGTTCCGGCAGCTTTTCCCACCTTCCCGGGGTGCGGCGATCGAAGAGGTCGCCTTGTGCGGTGCAAGAAGTTGCTCGACCGAAGGTTGCTTCGTGACAGTATTGCAACCTAAATGTAGTCCTGCTACATTGCTACCATTCACGGTTGCAGGGGTGGGTCATGACAGGTCTTCGACGTCCGGAAGTTCTAGCCGCGCTCACAGCGATGCGGGATGATGTTCAGCGGCAGGTCGCTGCACTGGACCGATATCGCGCGATCAAGAGCCTTGAGCAAACGATCGAGGAGTTTCCGGCGCTTGAAGACCTGACCCGTGCGCTCGGTGAGATCCGCGAGCGCGTTCAACGCCAGCTCGACGAGACCCGAGAATTTCGCGCGCTGTCCGCCATCGATCGCATCCTGCCGGAACTGGCCGGCGTGTTTGATTTGCTCAATGCGCAGCGATCAGACGATGCCGTTGGCGCCGTAACGCAAAACAGCGTGCAGGAAATGGCGCAGCCAGAGGCTGAGGTCATCGTCGAGACCGTTGCGGCGCAGTCTTCCGCGGTTTCAGCCACCGGCTTCGAGGCCGTCGCATATGGTGTCAGCGGCGCGACACCTCACGAAACCGGGCAGGCTGTGCCGCCTGCAATGCCGGACAGTGACGAAACTGCGCCGCAGCGCCAGACGCAGGCAACCACTAAGGCTGCAGAAAGCTTGTCGCTTGCGGACAGCGTCGCCCTGTTGATGGCGCAGGGTATCGCTTCGCCCCCGCATGACACGCATCCACCGGACTCCCAATTGCCCGAGCGGGGCGAAAAGCCAGCCCTGGCTCCGGCAGAACGGGCGGCGTAGCCCGATATCCAAGATGCGGTAAGGGCAGGGTTAAGGGCAGTATGGGAGGAGGCCAGTGAACACATATCAATCGCCCTATATCGACGGACAGGTGCTGGAGTCCGAAACCCCGGCGCCGCGCCGCGACGATCCGTTGCCGGTACCGCAGGCCGAGGCCAAGATTCATGGGTGCACCAAATCGGCCTCCGAATGTCTGCATAAGACCACAAAGCTTGCGCGCGAGTTCAATCATGGCACGGTCTCGGCAGCGCATCTCATTCTCGCGATGACCCTGATCCCCAATGCCAGCCGGCAATTTGAGTTGCGCAAGATGGACATCGACCGCGCGTTTCGCGCAGCGATGAACGCCCTGATGGATATCGAGCGCGGCAGTCCGTCGACCGGCGCACTCCCTGTTCTCTCGGAAGAATTTAATGTCATCGTCACGCTGGCGCAGGAGCTGGCGCGCAATCGCGACAACCAGGAGGTCTCTGTCGACGATCTGCTCACCGCGCTCGATCGTCTGCCTGTGGATTCGTCGGCCGCGCAGCTGGTACGAGGCGAGAAGCGGAGTGCCCAGCCTGCACCCGATATGCAGAGCGCATTCGATGCGCTGACCGGGACGATCAATCAGCAATATCAGGAGCTGCGGCACGTTATCGATATGCTCAGGCTCGATCTGCAGAACGACGACGTTGCGCGGCTGAAGGAATATTTGCAGCAGCGCGACGGCTCAATCGAGCAGATCGTCCGCAAAGGTTTTGCCGAACTTGGACAAAAGCTCACGTCACCGGTCCCCGATATCGCGGAGCCTCCGCTGGCATCGCCGTCCGGAACGGCGGGCGGCGAAGAAAACTCGCTGTGGGAGAAGATCTTCGGACGCAAGGTGCCCGAGGCTGCTGTGGCGCAGCAGGAGGCGTCGCCGGCTCAGACGCGGTGGGGGATGTAGGTTGCGTTTCGCCGGAGGGCAGCGCCGGCCGCTCAGCGGAACCGGATTGCCTGGACGAATTGCTCTTCCGCCTTCGAGATCACGGCAGGGAAGGCAGGCATTGGCTGCGCCCGCGCGATCATCGCGAGCGCCTCGTTGTCAATAGCCGACGATCCGGATGAGCGGACGATGTTGCTTGCGACCACCTTGCCGCCGCGGTTTACCGTGAAGCCTACAACAACGGTGCCGCGCCCCTTGGCCGGGCGCTTGTATCGCTGCAGATGCGCGCTCAGGGTGCTCGCATAGTCGATCATCGCATTGCGCTCTGCCGTGGTGCCGGCCCTTGGTGAAACAGGCTTTTCGGCGCGCTTCTCGGCTTTGGGACTCGCGGTCGGCTGGCGGACCGACTGGACCTGATGCTGCACCGGTTCCTCGACGGGCTCAGGCGGCTTCGGCTGTTCCGCCTCCAGCTTCTTCTCTTCCGCGACTTCTTTCTTCGGCGGAATGACGAGGTCCGGCTCCGGCGCCGGAACCGGGGGCAGGTCGATGACCGGTTCTTCCGCCGCCTGCTGCGCCGCCTCGGGCTGCAAGCTCGCCTGAGAATCGAAGGTTTCCGGGCCTGGTGCCAGATCGGCCTCGGTCTCGGGCGCAGCGGCCTGGGGTGCAAAATCGATCATCAGCGCCGGCACTTCGGCGCCGGTGATGCCCGAGGTCGGGGCCACATACAGATAGGCTGCTACCAAGGCTGCATGCGCGGCACCGACGAACAGCACGGCCGCGGCCCAGCGGCCGATATGCAGATCTTCGCGGTCGAGATCATCGGCCGACGCGACAAGCGTCATTTCTGCACATCCCGCGCTTCGAGCGCCACCAGGCCGATCTTCAGATAGCCGGCCGAACGCAGTGCATTCACTACCTCCATCACGTCGCCGTAGCTCACTGCGCGGTCGGCGCGTAGGAATATCCGCTCCTCGCGACTGCCTTTGGTCGCGGCTTCGAGCGCGGCCGGCAGGCTTGCGCGCACGATCATGTCCTCACCGATCGCAAGCGTGAGATCCGCCTTCACCGTCAGGAAAACCGGCTTGTCGGGCCGGCGCTGCGAATCTGCGGTGGAGCTGGGCAACTGAACCGGAATGTCCACCGTCGCGAGCGGCGCAGCCACCATGAAGATGATCAGCAGCACCAGAATGACGTCGATGAAGGGCGTGACGTTGATGTCATGGGTCTCGATATCCTCGTCGTCTCTGGAGAAATGGACGGCCATGGCTCACTCCGCCGCTTCGCGCAGCCGCACTCCGCCGCGATCGAGGTCGCGGGACGCAAGGCGCAACACGTTGGCCGACGCGTTGCCGAGGATCAACCGATAGCCACCGATCGAGCGGGTGAAGGCGTTGTAGATCACGACGGCGGGGATCGCTGCGACAAGACCCATTGCGGTTGCGAGCAGCGCCTCGGCGATGCCCGGCGCGACGACGGCAAGGCTGGTGGAATGTGCTTTCGAGATCCCAATGAAGCTGTTCATGATGCCCCACACAGTCCCAAACAGGCCAACGAAGGGAGCGGTGGCGCCGATCGTAGCGAGAATGCCCATGCCGTTACTGATGCGGCGGCTGGCGGTCGCCTCGATCCGCTCCAACTGCCAGACAATACGTTCCTTGACGCCGTCTTTCGGCAGCATGTGCGACAGCTCGACCTCATGCGCGGCCGCCCGGACGAGTCGCGCAACAGGGTCCTTGTCCGTGGCAAATTCGTGCCGGGCATCGTCGAGCGATTTCGCCCGCTCAAGCGACCGGTTCTTCCGCCGTGCGCGGCGCTTTTCGAAACGCAGCTCGAGCGACTTGGCGAACCAAAGGACCCAGGTCAGGAAGGATGCGATGACCAATCCGATCATCACAGCCTTCACGACGATGTCCGCATCGAGGAACATCTGCCACGGCGTCAGGTCGTGCGGCAGCGTGTGCGCGGGCAACCTGCCTGGCGCAGCCGTTGCTGTCTCGGGGCTTGCTTCCGGTGCGGTCGCGGCCGGAACTTGGAAATCGACTGATGGCGACTGCGCTTTGTTCGCGTGCTGAGATTCGGCTGGCGGAATTGCGAGTGGCTCGGGGGCAGAGGCCTGCGTCGTTGCCGGAGCTATCGTGCCACCTTGTTGTGCCGCATTCTGTCCAAGCGCCGGGACCGCAAATAGCATACACGAAAGCATGACACCCGCCGCTAATGATCTGAAATTCAAAACCATCTCGTGTCCTTTTGCGCGGCATCTATCGGGGAGGCGCAGATGCGCAATGGGTGAGACGCCACGCGCAAGCGTCGCGGCGTCAAGCGCGATCAATCGAGATGACGTTCAACCGCATAACCGGAGGAGAATGCAACAACGATAGTTTTTAGTTTTTCAAATCCAAATCCACGCGCTGCGCCAAGTGCTCATTATTCGCGGCGCCAAGCGCTCATTGTTCTCGGCGCTCTGTAAGCCGTCGCGAGTTGCATGAAAGCAGTAATGAGCGGGTTCATTGCAAATTGCTGAGGATTAGAGAGCGCCGATCAGGCAAAACGGAGGGGTATCGCAGGCAGACCATGGCAAGGGTGCGCCGCAAATCAGGTGAGCATACCGAAAACAAAAAATGCGCACCGGTTTTCACCGATGCGCATTCGTGGAATTCGAAACGCCAGACGGCGTCAGATCGCTTCCTTGAGTTCCTTCGCAGGACGGAACGCGACCTTCTTGGAGGCCTTGATCTGAATCTGCTCGCCGGTCGCAGGGTTGCGGCCCATGCGGGCGGCGCGCTTGCGAACCTGAAGAATGCCAAGGCCGCCAATCCGGATGCGGTCGCCCTTCTTCAGATGCTTGGTAATGGTAGTGACAAGGTCACCCAGCATCGCCTCGCTTTGCTTTTTGGATAGCTGATGCTCCTCGGCCAACTGAGCCGCGAGATGCTTCAGGGTAATGGTTGGAGCTGTCGCCGGCTTCTTGTCAGCCATAGGGAGGCCCTCCTTTTCATAGGCGCCGTCACGAAAAACCAGTGATTGTGGCGTTTAGACGATTCGGGACTCGCCGAAAACGCCTTATTTATAAGGGTCCAGAGCATTTTTGGCCGCCGGGTGCAATGAGAAAAGCCCATGCTGCAGGGGTTTCTTGTATCGGGGAGCGCACCGGTCGCCCGCCGTCGCCGTTCGGATGTTGCCGTAAAAATTGTACTAAGCCATTGACCGATAAGGTCATAATGGCGGGAGCGACGGGACTCGAACCCGCGGCCTCCGGCGTGACAGGCCGGCGCTCTAACCAACTGAGCTACGCCCCCGTATCGGGAGTGCGGCGGACTTAAATCTCACCTGAGCCCAAGTCAAGCACTGACACCGCTTTCCCGTTGCGTTCACCGGAATTTCCGGAACTCAGATCGCGCTAAGTCGATAGGCGCTGCCATACCGGCCGAAATCGTGGCTGGTGACGCCATTGCGCAGGCTCCCCTGGTATTGAGCCGGCGGCGCCACGACCGACACTTTCACGACCGCACTCTCGCCCGCCTTGACCAGTCCGGCGTGGACTGCGGCAACCGACAGCGCTGAGTCGCCTGTGTAGATATCGGTGCCCCAGAGCGGGCCTTCGGTTTCGCCGCGCACACGGAAATAGAAGCTCGTGCCGACGCTGCTTCCAAGTTCCAGCATGTGCGGCGGTGCGTCCGCGGCGAGATAGCCCTTGTCGAGCAATTGCCGGACTTCCTTCTTCGACAATTGGCCGCGGCGGTCGAAATAGGCGACCATTTCTTGCACCACTTTCATGGTCTGCTCCCGTCCATGGCAATGACGCGCCCATAGGGCGGCAGGAAAGCTCCTGCGCGCGGCAGCACCCACAGCACCCCATAATTCGGCGCGGCCTGCGGAAATGCGATGTCGCCGTCGGTGATGATGACGACGGCGCGCACCAGCGGATCGCCTTCGAGTGCGTGCATCGCCGGCGACAGATCGCTGCCGCCAAATCCGGTCACGGAATAGGATGAGAGCGCCTCCGCCGGCACCGTGTCGTCCGCGGTGACAGCGGAGTCGCATTGCACCACGCGGACCTGATCGACGCCGGCGCCCTCGCAGAAATCGGCGATTGTGCCCAGAGCCAAGGGGATGTGCTCGGTCATCGAGCCCGAGGTATCGAGCAATACGGTCAGCATCCAGGAGGCGCGCCTGCGGCCGGGCATCACGAGATCGCCGGATCCCGAGCCGCGACGCGAGGGCCGTACGAAACTGCGTTCGGCCATGGCCGACGACTCGATCCAGCGTTGCAGTGCGGCTTGCCAGGCGGGTCTGAACTGGCCGCGCAGCGCCGAAATCTGCGCGCTCTTGCCGCCGGCTGAGTGAGCCCGCTGCTTGCCGATCGCTGCGGCAAGCACCCGTCCACGCGCAATGGCGGCGTCGATTGCCGCTTTCTGCTGCGCCTGATCCTGGGCTTCAGCGGGAAACATATCGCGCTCTTTTTCATCCGCGAGCACGTCACCGGCGTTGTCGTCCGCGCTGTCTGGACGTTGGCCGAGCGCTTGTCGGACCGACGCATCCTTGCCTTCCCAGACGCTGGTGCGTGCGCGCATCAGGTCGGCGTTGCGCCGCATCTCGATCACGATGTCCTCGGCCGAGCGGGCCTTTGCTCCCGGCATGTCAAGTCCGCCCGCCGGAATCGACGCAAAGCCTAGCTCACAGCGAAGCATATCGTTGATGATGTAGTCGTGCGCGTAGTTGAATTCGAGGCGGCCGGAGCCGCGGGCGCGATCATGGGTGCGAAGCGCCAGATGAAGGAGTTCATGCGCAAGCACAAAGACGAGTTCGTTATCCTTCAGCCGCGCCACGAAATCCGGATTGGCGATCAGCCGGCCGGAGGCGAAGATACCCATTGTCGGAACGCGGCGGTCGAGCGCGACCCGCACCGCAGCGGCGAGCCCCGCAAGATGTGGCAGCGGCACCGTGACGATGCGCAAGCCATGCGCGATCCGCTTCAGTATCGCGCGCTCCGCGTCGCGGGTGAATGTTGCGGTTGCGGCGACGCTCATGCTTTCGTCACCGTTCGCAGGAGAGCGAGCATCGCTTTGTCCGCACCGAGTGCGCCCCATTGCGCGACCAGATCCGTCAGCAGATGAAGCTGGTGTTCGGTCGGCAGGCTGCGCAGGAAGCGCGCGACCGCACCGGGCTTCACTTTGCCGAGCCTGCCGGCAGCAACGTTCTGACGGATACAATTCAAAACAAACCAGCGCGCGGTCTCGCCGGTCGGCAGTGTGTCCGGCCGCTCGATATAGCTTTCGACCGGCGACAGCGTGCCGACGGATTCATCTGCGAGCGCGCAGAATACGGCGGCATCTTCCGCCGATAGGCGGCCGAAGCAGAGCGCCCGCCGGGTATCGCGATTGAGGATGCCGGACGCTTCCGCCTTGTCGAGCGCCTGCGACAGCTGGGACCAGGCGCGGGGGGTGGAGAATGGCTCGGGATCGTGCGGCACCTCCCGCATCAGGGCGTCCGGCATGAACGTGATGAAGCTGCGGATATCGGCCCGGATGCCGGCCTTGAGCGCCCAGTCGAGCCATTCGGCGGGATCGACCCGCAGGTTGAGAACGGTGACGCGGTTGACCAGCGCCGAACTCATGGCGCGAACGAGGGCGCGGTCATGCTGGCGGTTGCCGGCGGCCACCACCCAAGTGCCGGTGGGGAGGGCATGCTCGCCGAGCCTGCGCTCGAGCAGCAGCGAATAGAAGGCCTTCTGTACGTCCGGCGCGCAGGCCGGCAGCTCGTCGAGGAACAGGCAGAAGGGCTGCGGCTGCTCCGGGAGGAGGAGGCGGGGCGGACAGAAGACCGAACGCTCGCCGACAATTTTCGGCACGCCGCTGACGTCTTCGGGTGCGATCTGGGTGCCGAGCAACGAGCGGCAGGGCAGGCCGGCCTCGGCCGCAGCCTGATAGACCATCTCCGATTTGCCGACACCGGGCGGCGACAGCAGCAGGAAGCTTTGTTCGTGCGCCATGCACTGAACGAGCTTCTTGGCCTGCCGGAGGGTGATTGATTGCTGAAGGGCGCTCGCGCCTGCGTCCATTGGACGGCTCCTGGGTGAAGAACGAAGGGCGTTCCCTCACCAGGAACTGGATCAATCTAGACGGCGCGGCCGCGCGGCGCCAGCGGTCAAGATGGATTTTTTCGCACCGCGCCGCAGCATGCGGCGGTACGGCGCTTGTCATGACGGTTTCGTTACAGAATTATGACAGTTTCAAGTAACGCCCGCTCCGGGCGCAGGTTTGATGTGCCATGTCGGTGCCGGGTACAGGGCTGCAATTGGCCGGATCGTCGACGGTCCGCCATGTCTTTCTGGGTGTTTGGCCGAGCGCCATCCTGGCGGCGGCCGGTCATGTCTTTATCCTGGTCCGCATTGCCCAGACCGAATATGGCGCATTCGGACAGGGCCTTTGCCTTCTCACCTGGATTTTCCTCAATTCCTTGATCCTGCTGCTCGTACGGCGGGCGGCCCTCGCAGCATTGTTGTCGCTCGGCCTGGTCGAGCTTCTGATCCTCGTCTCGCAGTTCAAGTTCAAGATCACCTGGATGACGGCGACCTTTCTCGACGTCATGGTGATCGATCCGGACAGCCTTGCTTTTCTGATGTCGGCGGTTCCGGGGTTGCGCATTCTTACCGCGGCGATCGTCGTCGTCTTCGCCGTTTGCGTGCTGTTGCTGACGCTGTTCGACCGGACCAGAATTTCGCGGGCATTTTCCGGAATCGTTGCTGGCGTCTCGCTTGCCCTGATTGTCGGCTTGTCAAATGCGGTGCCGGAACAGCCGCACGAACCATTCCAGGGCGTCAATCACGTCTCGAACTTCACCCGTTCGGCGGTGGTGTCGCTTTCGGAACTTGCCGATAGCGGCTGGCTGGAGATCGACCGCGCCTCGGCAAACCAGCTGAGCACGTTTCCGGCGGATGAAAATTGCAGCCCGCAGCACAAGCCCCCGCACATCATCATGGTGCTCGACGAATCGAGCTTCGATATTCGCCGCGCGCCGGGCGTTGTGGTGCCCGACGACTATGGCCGGCATTTCCAGTCGGGCGATGGAGTGGCGCGCACCCTGATCACCGAGGGGACCGGCGGCCCGACCTGGTACACCGAATATAACGTCCTCACCGGGCTCTCGACGCGCTCCTTCGGCCGGATGAGCTTTCATGTGACGCGGCTTGCCGCGGGCCGTGTGAAGCGTGGGTTGCCACAGGCGTTGCGCCGCTGCGGCTACCGAACCTTCACGCTCTATCCGGCCTATGGCGCGTTCCTGAGCGCGCGCGGCTTCCAGAAGAGCACCGGCATCGAGCGCATGATCGATGCGCATGAAATGGGTGCGGGCGATGTCGAACCTGACGCCTTCTATTTCGACAAGGCGGCGCGGCTCTTCGCCAAGGAGAGGCGCAAGGAGCTGGATAGGGAGCGGGACAAGAAGCAAAGTACTGCGCCGCTATTCATGCTGGTCTATACCGCTGCCAATCACTTTCCTTGGACCACGACTTACCGGCCCGATCTGACACCGGCCTGGACGCCGTTGAATGCCGATCCGGAAACCGACGAATATGTGCGCCGGCAAACCATGAGCGCGCGCGATTACGCAGCCTTTGTCGACCGGCTCAAACGCGAATTTCCGGACGAGTCGTTTCTGATCGTGCGCTTTGGCGACCATCCGCCTGCCATCGCGCCGCGGCTGATCGCGCCCGGCCTGTCGGATGCGCAGATCGCCGAGCGCATCATGGTCCGTGATCCGAAATTCTTCTCGGCCTATTACGCGATCGATGCCATCAATTTCACCCCGGCCGATCTGTCGTCTGCGCACGAGGCACTGGATGCCCCCTATCTGCCGCTGGTGGTGCTGGAGGCCGCAGGACTCCCGCTCGATTCGACCTTCGCCGAGCAGAAACGGATTTTGCAGCGTTGCGAGGGCCGGTTCTACCCCTGCCGGGACGGCGCCGAGGCCCGCAGGTTCAACCGGCTGCTGGTGGATTCCGGCATGATCAAGGGATTCTGAGCCAGCGCTATTTTCTTTCCGCCGCCTCCGCGCTCTTTACCACGCCGCCGGCCACTTCGGTCAGCGTCGGGCGGGGCAGCGCGGAGAAAGGCAAAGGCCGCGTCACCTCGATCGCAGCGATGCCGAGCCGCGCGGTCAAAAGCCCGTTCAGGACGCCTTCGCCAAGCCGCGCCGAGAGCCGCGCCGCGAGCCCGTGGCCGATCATCTGCTGGATCAGGCTGTCGCCCGCCGCCATGCCGCCGGTAATGGTAAGATGGGCGATCACGTGCCGCATCAGCCGCAACAGACCGAAGGTACCGGGCCGCCCGCCATAGAGAAGGGCCAGCTTGCGCACGAGCCCGAGCGCGGTGATCAGGACGAAGAAAATGTCGATTGCCGCACGGGGTGACACTGCGGTGACGATCGAGACACGCTTTGCTGCATTGCTGACGAGCTGGCGCGCCTCGCGATCAAGCGGCGCCATCAATTCACGTTCGGCGAGGCGGATCAGGTCGGCACCGTCGATGATCTCGCTGAAATGCGCTTCGAGCTTGGCGCGGCTGCGCGCCAGATGCGGCACCTGGCTCTCGATGACAAGGAGGTCACGCAGGATCGCCTGTCCCTCGGCCCGGTCGTCGGTCACGAGGGTTTCGGCTGCGCGCTCGCGCAGCTTGTCGATTGTCGCAAGCCGTGACAGGCCGGAGAGCTCGCGAGCGACGATCGCGATGAGGGCGAGCGCCGCAATTCCGGTCAGTCCGGCCGCCAGCCAGCCAAGCGCCTCATAGCGTGCGAACAGGTCCTCGATCAGCTTGGTGACCGCAAGCCCGAGCGCGAGCGAGACAAGACCGGTGACCGCGCCGAACAGAATCTTGCGCCAGGGAAAGCGCCGCTGCGTGCGCGTCGCCGATGCGACCGCCGGAAGCTGTTGCGTCTCGGCGTCGGCCTGTGCCAGCAGATCGATTAGCGGCTCTTCCTTCACCGCAGTCACGACCACGTTCGGATCGTCCGGGGAAAAGATGGCGGGCTTGCGCGGTCGGCTCATCGCAGGCGGTCTCCGATCAGGAATTCGAGCGCGCGATCGAGCCTGATATGGGGCAGCGCCGGAATACCAGCTTCGGTCCGCTCCAGCGCCGGCGGCCGGAAGCGCAGAAAGCGGTAATCGGTGTCCTCGGACGATGCCGATGATAGCCCGCGAAACCGGCTTTCGGGCTCGAAAATCGCATCCGGATTGATTGGCAGGTCGCCGGGATAGATTACGATCTGGGACTCGCCATCGAAGGTGCGGCCACCCGCCTGTTCTCCGGCGAGAGGCGTTCCCATGATGGCATGGAGCGCGCCATGCGGACCGCCGACATGCGCCTCACTGGTTGCGCGCACCGATGCCATCGCGATCGCGTCGATGCGCGCGCCGGAATAATCCGCGCGCTTGGTAGCATCCGCAACCAGGCGTTCCAGTATTCGTTCGAGACGGTCATGCGAACTGTGATGCAGGAGGTCGGCCTTGGTGGCCGCGAACAGGATGCGGTCGATGCGCGGTGAAAACAGCGCGGAGACCAATGAATTGCGTCCGACATTGAAGCTGTCGAGAATGGCCGCGAGCGCGCGCTCCAGATCGTGGATGGCGTGCGGCCCGGCATTCAGCGCCGTCAGCGTATCGACCAGCACGATCTGGCGGTCCAAGCGCGCGATGTGATCTCGGTAGAACGGGCGCACGATGGCATCCTTGTAGGACTCATAGCGCCGCCGCATCATCGCCCAGAGCGAGCCCGAAGGCGCTGAGCCTTCCAGGCGGTCGAGCGGGGCGAAAGTCAATGCCGGCGAGTCGGCGAGATCGCCCGGCATGAGGAAGCGGCCGGGTGGCAACAGGCTCAGCGCAAAACGTTCGTCGCGGCAGGCGCGCAGATAGTCGGTGAAATGGCGCGCGACGGTTTGCGCCAACGCCTCGTCGGCGGGCGCATGCGGATCAAGGGCCGCGATCTCGAAATGCCAGGCGCCCGCGAGATGCGCGCGGTTGTCCTGCCGGGAGAGCCGGATGGTTTCGGCCGACCAGGCCTCATAGCTCTGGCGAAGCAGCGGCAAATCGAGCAGCCACTCGCCCGGATAGTCGACGATATCGAGGGTGAGCTCGCGCATCGCGCGATTCTGCGACTGATATTCGATGATGAGACGCAGCTCGCTGATCTGCTTGGTCGATTCCGGCCAGTGCCGCGCTTCCAAAAGCTGACTGAGATGCGCTTCGTAGGCGAAGCGGGGGACGGTGTCGTCCGGTTGCGGCGAAAGGCGCGCTCGCGCGATTCGTCCCGAGGCCATCGCCTCGAACACCGGAAAGCGGCCGCCGCGCAAGAGGCCATGCACCAAGGCCGTGATGAAGACGGTCTTGCCGGCTCGCGACAGGCCGGTCACGCCGAGACGTATTGTCGGCTCGAACAGGCCGTGACCATACTCGAGCAGCGCCCGCGAGGTCAGGCGGGCCTGCTCTACAATGTTGGAAATAACATTCGCCATCCGTATCGGCCGGCAAGAGTGCCGCGCCGGGAATCGGCGAGGTCACAGCCGGCTAAAGATAAGGCCGTTGCGGGGCTATGCTAGTTGCCGCGCCGCTCGGCCTGCCAGACGCCGGAGCATTCGCCCTTGGACGATTGCCAGCGCCCGGAGCCCGCGGTGCGGGTGAGCCGGCCGGTACCGCTGGCGCTCTGGTCACCGCGGGCCACGTTAACACGGGCGGCGCCGTTGCCGGTCACATTACCGGAAATCCGGAAACTCGAGCCCGCAGGATCGGCATGCCCGACACGACCACCCTTGATCCGCACAGCATATCGGTAGCCGCGATCGCAGGTTCCTTTTTCGGTTATGATGAGCACACTCCAAAGTCCGTCAAAGGTGCCAGATGCCGGGGTAGGTTTTTTCTTTGCGGCGAAGGCATCCGACGGCCCAGCCAGTGCGAGGAGCGCTGCAAGAAGGCAGGCGGGCGCCAATTGAGCCATTGTCATCGTCGTTCTCATTGGCGCCTGTGTCATTGCGCCACCTTTCTGGGCTTGGTGGAAGCTTCATCCGGAGCAGCGAGAAACGGCTTTGGGCCCGCGCCCCTGGCAAATCCGACCTCGTATAACGCCTTCATATAGTCCGGGTCGAAGGCGCCGCGCGCAGGAGCACTGAAATCCTGGTCGACATAGGCAACGTGAAAGCCGATGCCGCTGCGCTTTGCGGTCGCATAGGCGCGATCGATGGCGTTGCGGGTCACGAACTTGATCGCCGCGCTGACCGACCGGCCAAGAATGCTCTGGGTGGTTCGCTCGGTCAGCTGAAACTCGGCCGTGAGTTTCATGTTGGCGATGATATAGAAATCGGTTGCCGGAAGTTTGGTCGTGCTGGTGCTGAACAGCATCGAGTCGGGGGCGATGTAAAACTGGTCGGCAAGGCCGCCGTCGACATGCATCTCCTCGAATTTGCGGCCGTTGCCTTCGACGCCGATCAGCACGGGCGGAAACGCGCCGGGAATACTGATGGCTGCGATCATGACCTTGCGTATCAGGTCGAGAGCGGCTTTGTCGGCATAGGTTGCGATGGCGCCAATATCCCACGCCACAGGGCGTCCGGCATCGAGATTTGTCGTGATGATAAAGAGCCGCCGGCCGCGCGCATGCTCCGCCGCAAGCTCTTTCAGAAGTTCAGGTGTCACGCGCTTCTCGATCAGGCTGTGGAGCGGCCAGGTATCGAGAAAGCTCTCGCCTTTGCCGCCGACCTCGAAAATATCGATGGCGCTGATGGTGGTGTAGGCGTCGCGCAATTGCTCGTCGTAACGCGCTCCAAGAAAGGCGAAGGGCGCAATCAGCGCGCCGGTGCTCACTCCGGTGACCAAGGAAAATTCGGGACGGGTGCCGGCCTTCGACCAGCCGCTAAGCAGTCCCGCGCCGAAGGCGCCGTCCTCGCCGCCGGTGGACAGAATCAGCCAGGGGCCCGGACTTGCCGGCAAGGCTCTTAGATATTCGCGTTCCGAATCGGCCCAGAAGCGCGCATCCGGCATGTTCGCGATGGCAGCGACCTCCTGGTCGCGCGCTGTAAACGCCGTACGAGGCAGAGGACCGGGAGCCGATTGTGTCGCGGGCGAGGCTTTCGGCGTCTTTTTCGGCGCCTTCTTTTTCGCTTGGGCGGAAAGGAATTCACCGTCTGCGGGTGCGGATTGGGCGGCGGGAGATGCTGTCGTCCAGGGACAGGCAACGGCGATTGCCACAGGGCGGCAATGCCGAATCGAATCTGCTTTTTCACTGTCACGTGCATTCAACAATCTTGTCGCAAGCGCTCCGTTGACGCAATTCACGCAGAGTCACACCGGGACTTCATTCACATACGAAACCCGTGTGACGGTGGTTTCGGGGCTGCCGCAGCGCCGGAACGGTAGTTCGATCCCCGGAAAAAAGCGCAAGTAATCGGAAATGGACACAGAAAATGCCACTCGTGTGACAGCAACAGCACCATGAGCACTGAACGGGACATTTTGTCGTGAAAGCCCTCCGGATGCTCTCACGCGAAAGGCATCGAATGGCGCATTGTGCGTCTGACTCAAGCAAGCTGCGCACCACTGGGGAACCGGCGCAGGCTTAGGCGCAAGGCGGTGTGGCAGTTTTGTTTCGCGCTGCCAGACCGACCGCAGCGACGGGCGCTCCGCGGGCGAAGGCCCCTTTGCCGTTTTGGCGGGGAGATTGCAGAATTGAGACTTTTCGGGCGCTTGCCGGGGCAAATCGGCTGCGCTAAGGCTCGCGAACTTCCTTCTTGGAACGAATCCGAGCTGGGTGAGGAGGTCCATCCAGCGGTCGTGCCGCGGAAGGGCGAGGGACGGGTGTTGGCTGCCGACCGGCTGCTTGTTCCCGTGAGGAGAAGCATGAGCGACCTGCTACAGGACTATTTGCCGCTCGTGGTGTTCATTGGGGTTGCGCTGGGCCTCAGCCTGGCGCTCCTGATTGCGCCCTTTATCGTCGCGTACCGCCAGCCCGACCCGGAAAAGCTTTCCGCTTACGAATGCGGCTTCAACGCGTTTGACGATGCGCGGATGAAGTTCGATGTGCGTTTTTACCTGGTTGCGATCCTCTTCATTATTTTCGATCTCGAAGTGGCATTTTTGTTCCCGTGGGCGGTCACGTTTGGCGAGCTCGGCGCCTTCGGATTTTGGTCAATGATGGTGTTCCTTGCCGTACTGACGATCGGCTTTGTTTATGAGTGGAAGAAAGGAGCGCTCGAATGGGATTAGAGCGCGATACGGATACTTGTGAATCGGCTTTCGGGCTACGTCGCACCCGCTTGCCTCGGATAAGCCGAATATGAGCGCCGTTGTTTCACCCGCCGCGAAAGGCATTCTCGATCCGCGCACCGGCAAGCCGGTCGGCGCGGAGGACGAGTTCTTTACCGGGCTCAACGCGGAACTCGCCGACAAGGGGTTTCTGGTCACGACGGCCGACGACCTCGTCACCTGGGCACGAACCGGATCGCTGATGTGGATGACGTTCGGGCTCGCCTGCTGCGCCGTCGAGATGATGCAGATGTCGATGCCGCGCTACGACGCCGAGCGGTTCGGCTTTGCGCCTCGCGCCTCGCCGCGCCAGTCAGACGTAATGATTGTCGCCGGCACGCTGACCAACAAGATGGCGCCTGCGCTACGCAAGGTATACGACCAGATGCCGGAGCCGCGCTACGTTATCTCGATGGGAAGCTGCGCCAATGGCGGCGGCTATTACCACTATTCCTATTCGGTGGTGCGTGGCTGCGACCGCATCGTGCCGGTGGATATCTACGTGCCCGGCTGTCCGCCGACCGCGGAGGCGCTGCTCTATGGCGTGATGCTGCTGCAGAAGAAAATACGACGCGTCGGAACGATCGAGCGCTAGCCATGAGCGAGAAGCTGCAGGCGATCGGGGAAGCGATCAGCGCGGGGCTGCCTGGTGTGGTCACCGGCTGTCAGATCGCCCATGGTGAGCTGAATGTGCAGGCCAAGGCATCCGACATTGTGACTGTGGTGCGCTTTTTGCGCGACGATCCGAACTGCCAATTCTGGAACATCATCGATGTCACGGCGGTCGACTGGCCGCAGCGCGAACAGCGCTTCGATGTGGTCTATCACTTCCTGTCGCCCAAACATAACGCGCGCGTGCGCGTAAAGGTCGTGACCGACGAAGTGACGCCCGTGCCGTCGATTATTTCGGAGTTTCCGGGGGCCGACTGGTTCGAGCGCGAGACCTACGATCTCTATGGCGTTCTGTTTACCGGTCATCCGGACATGCGCCGCCTGCTTACCGATTACGGCTTCGAGGGGCATCCGCTGCGGAAGGATTTCCCGCTCACCGGCTTTGTCGAGGTGCGCTGGGACGATACCCAGAAGCGCGTGGTCTATGAGGCGGTCCGGCTCAATCAGGAATTCCGCAACTTCGATTTTCTCTCCCCCTGGGAAGGCACCGACTACCGGCTTCCGGGCGACGAGAAGGCGAGCGCGCAGGGCAACAAGCTGACCGGCGAGCCGGACAAGAAGGTGTCCTCATGAAGGACACGCTAAAACCCGGTCTGAAGCATTCGCTCAGCTTCACCATCACCGACCGGCAGACGGTGCCGGAATTCTATCCGGAATCGCCGATGTTCCGCGCCATGCCGCGCGTATTCGCGACCGGTTATATGGTTGGCTTGTTCGAGTGGTGCTGTACCGAGATGCTCAACATGCATCTCGATCCGGGCGAAGGCTCGCTCGGCGTTCATGTCGATTTCAGCCATCTTGCTGCGACCCCGCCTGGCATGACCGTGACGGTCGAGTGCGAATGCACCGGCATGGACGGCAAGAAAGTCAGCTTCTTCGTGCGCGGCCATGACGGTGTGGACGTGATCGGCGAAGGCAGGCATGAGCGTGCGGTGGTCAACATCGACAAGTTCAACGCGCGCGTCGCCGAAAAGGCGCGCACGGCGAAAGCGGCCTGAGGAGACGACGTGATGGCCGAAGCGGCGAGCACAATTCAATCCGGTGGCTGCTTGTGCGGCGCGGTGCGGTTCACGGTCAGCCCTGCGGACAATGAGGTCAGCGCCTGCCATTGCAGCATGTGCCGGCGGTGGAGTGCGGGCCCGTTTCTGGTGCGCGATTGCGGCACGACGCTGAAGGTCGAGGACGAGACAAAAGTCGGCGCCTATCGATCCTCGGAATGGGCGGAGCGGGGTTTCTGCAAGGCTTGCGGCACGCCGCTCTATTATCGGCTGATCGACAAAAATCTGTATTTTGTCTCCGCCGAGGCCTTCGACGATGTGAAGGATATCTCCTTCAAAACCCAGATCTTCATCGACGAGAAGCCGGCCTATTACGACTTCGCCAACAAGACGAACAACATGACCGGCGCCGAAGTGTTTGCTCAATTCGCGCCGGGCGGCGACGAGGCTGAAGGATAACAAGAACATGGCCGAAACCTCCGGCGAAAGAAACTTCACGATCAATTTCGGTCCGCAGCATCCGGCCGCGCACGGCGTGCTGCGCCTCGTGCTGGAGCTTGACGGCGAGATCGTCGAGCGGGTCGATCCGCATATCGGGCTGTTGCATCGGGGAACCGAAAAACTCATCGAGCAGAAGACCTATCTGCAGGCGATCCCGTATTTCGACCGGCTCGACTATGTCGCGCCGATGAATCAGGAGCATGCCTTCTGCCTCGCGGCGGAAAAGCTCCTTGGTCTCGAGGTGCCGCGTCGTGGCCAATTGATCCGCGTTCTGTATTGCGAGATCGGCCGCATCCTCTCGCATCTGCTGAATGTCACGACGCAAGCCATGGACGTTGGCGCGCTGACGCCGCCGCTGTGGGGGTTCGAGCCGCGCGAGCAGCTGATGGTGTTCTACGAGCGCGCCTCAGGTTCGCGCATGCATGCGGCGTATTTCCGCGTCGGCGGCGTGCATCAGGACCTGCCGCAGAAACTGATCGACGACATCGAGGCCTGGTGCGATCCGTTCCTGAAGACGGTCGACGACATCGACGCGCTGCTCACCGGCAACCGCATCTTCAAGCAGCGCAACGTGGACATTGGCGTTGTCTCGCTGGAGGACGCCTGGAAATGGGGCTTTTCCGGCGTGATGGTGCGCGGCTCGGGCGCGGTCTGGGACCTGCGCAAGAACCAGCCATACGAATGCTATTCCGAAATGGATTTCGACATTCCGATCGGCAAGAACGGCGATTGCTACGACCGCTATCTGATCCGCATGGAAGAGATGCGCCAGTCGGTCCGCATTATGAAGCAATGCATCAGGCTGCTGAACGCGCCCGAAGGCAAGGGTCGCGTGTCGGCCGACGACCAGAAGGTGGTGCCGCCCAAACGCGGCGAAATGAAGCGCTCGATGGAAGCGCTGATCCATCACTTCAAGCTCTATACCGAAGGCTTTCACGTGCCGGCCGGAGAGGTCTATGCCGCGGTGGAAGCGCCGAAGGGCGAGTTCGGCGTCTATCTCATCGCCGACGGTACCAACAAGCCTTACAAGTGCAAGATCCGTGCGCCCGGTTTCGCGCATCTGCAGGCGATGGATTTTCTCTGCAAGGGCCACATGCTGGCCGACGTCTCGGCCATTCTCGGGTCGCTTGACATCGTGTTCGGGGAGGTCGATCGCTGATGGCCGTTCGTCGTCTCGCCCCGAAAGAGCTGCAGCCCAAGGAATTTTTCTTCACGCCCGAGAATCTGGAATGGGCGCGCGGACAGCTCGCAAAATATCCCGACGGTCGTCAGGCCTCCGCCGTTATCCCGCTATTGTGGAAGGCGCAGGAACAGGCCGGCGGCTGGGTGCCGGAAGCAGCGATCCGCTATGTCGCCGATTTCCTCGACATGGCGCATATCCGGGTCATGGAGATCGCGACCTTCTACACCATGTTCAACCTTGCGCCGGTCGGGCGTTTCCACGTTCAGCTTTGCGGCACTACGCCATGCCGGCTGCGCGGCGCCGAAGACCTGATCCATGTGTGCGAAAAGCGCATCGGCCATCAGTTCGAGGTGACGTCGGACGGCGCATTGTCATGGGTCGAGGTCGAGTGCCTTGGCGCCTGCGTGAACGCGCCGATGGCGCAGATCAATTACGACTATTATGAGGACCTGACGCCGGAAAGCTTCGCGAAAATCCTCGACGATCTCGCTGCCGGAAAGGACGTAATACCCGGTCCGCAGATCGACCGGCAGTTCTCCGCGCCCGAAGGTGGTCCGACCACGCTGCTGGAATCGCCTTCGATCAGCGGCGGTAGTGCCTCGGCAGCACCGCCGCTCACCGATGCCGCGCCGAAAAAGCCGACGGCCGAAGCCAATATTCGGGAAGCGCCGGCACCAGTCGACACGCTGGTGAAAGAGGCCGCAAAAGAGGGTATTTCGGCGAAGGCAACCGAGAAGGCGCTGACCGAAGACGCGGCGGTTCCGGACGAGCACAAGCCGACCTTGCTTGAGAAGGCGCGCGAAGGCAGCGCCGACGACCTCAAGCTGATCTGGGGTGTCGGACCGAAACTCGAGGCGATGCTGCACCGGATGGGCGTGTTTCACTACGACCAGATTGCATCCTGGACCGAGATGAATCTGCGCTGGGTCGATCAGAAGCTCGAAGGCTTCAAGGGCCGCGCGGTGCGCGACAAATGGATCGAGCAGGCGAAGAAGCTCGCAACGGGCTGGCGTCCGTCGAGCAATGTCGGTGAAAAGCTGGAAGATTGAGCCATGCTGGCTGACAAGGACCGCATCTTCAAGAATCTTTACGGCCAGCACGACTGGGGCCTCAAAGGCGCGATGGCGCGCGGTGCGTGGGACGGCACCAAGCAGATCCTGGCTCGCGGCCGTGACGGCATCATCAACGAGATGAAGGCGTCGGGCCTGCGCGGGCGCGGCGGCGCCGGCTTCCCGACCGGCATGAAATGGTCTTTCATGCCGAAGGAGTCAAAGGACGGCCGGCCGAGCTATCTCGTGGTCAATGCCGACGAGTCCGAGCCCGGCACCTGCAAGGATCGCGAGATCATGCGGCACGATCCGCATCTGCTCGTCGAAGGCTGCCTGATTGCCGGCTTCGCCATGGGTGCGGTCGCGGCGTATATCTATGTGCGCGGCGAATTCATCCGCGAGCGGGAAAGACTGCAGGCGGCGATCGATCAGGCCTACGAGGCCAGGCTGATCGGCAAGAACAACATCCACGGCTACGACTTCGACGTCTATGTCCATCACGGCGCCGGCGCCTATATTTGTGGTGAAGAAACCGCACTTCTCGAAAGCCTCGAAGGCAAGAAGGGCATGCCGCGGCTGAAGCCGCCTTTCCCCGCCAATGTCGGGCTCTATGGCTGTCCGACCACCGTCAACAATGTGGAATCGATCGCGGTCGCGCCCGATATCATGCGGCGCGGGGCGGCGTGGTTCTCCTCGTTCGGGGCACCCAATAATGTCGGCACCAAGCTGTTCTGCATTTCAGGTCACGTAAACCGGCCGTGCAATGTCGAGGAGGCGATGAGTATCCCGTTCCGGGAACTGATCGAGAAGCACGCCGGCGGCATCCGCGGCGGCTGGGAGAATCTGAAGGCGGTGATCCCCGGTGGCTCGTCGGTGCGCATGGTGCCGGCAGCGCAGATCATCGATTGCCCGATGGACTTCGATTCATTGTCCAAGCTCAAATCGGGCCTCGGCACCGCCGCCGTGATCGTGATGGACAAGTCCACCGATCTGATCCGTGCGATCGCTCGCATTTCCTATTTCTACAAGCACGAGAGCTGCGGCCAGTGCACGCCGTGCCGCGAGGGAACTGGCTGGATGTGGCGCGTTCTTTCGCGGATGGCGGAAGGCCGCGCCCACAAGCGCGAGATCGATCAACTGCTCGATGTCACCAAGCAGGTCGAGGGCCACACCATCTGCGCGCTCGGTGACGCCGCGGCGTGGCCGATCCAGGGCCTCATCGCGCATTTCCGGCATGAGATCGAGGAGCGCATCGACCGGTATGCGGCAAATCCGCATCCCGATCCGGTCAGGGTGGCGGCGGAGTGATGAACAATGGCCTCCGAAAGCCAATGGTGGCAACGCTTCGGGAACTGGGCGCAGATCGGGTCCGCGGTGGTCGCCATGATCGGCTTCGGTGCGATCGTGCTGCAGTTCCAGGAAGTGCGCCAGAACAACCGCGCGACCGGCGCCCGGCAGGTCTATCTCGCCTATACCGACCTCAATTTCCGCAATCCGCAATACGGTGTGCCCGACTACGAGAAGCTCAAATCGGGCGACCGGGTCGTTTTCGAGCAATACCGTGCCTTCGTGTCGTATCTGCTCTATGCCTGTTACGAGGTCATGCACGCCTTCCCAAAAGAACCGGAATGGCGACGGTCCTGCGAATACGAGGTGAAGGATCACCTGCCGTTCCTGTGCGAGACCTTCGTCAACGACCCGGATTTTCTCGCGACCTTTGGGAACGAGACCAACAGCTTCGTGAAGGCGCTGATGCAGCGGCACGATTTTTCCCCGCCGGATTGCCGGCCGAGGAAGGCGTGAGGGACGGCATGGCGATAGGAAAAAGGCTGCCGCAGGAGCGCGCGCGATGACCAAGCTTGTCGTCGACGGCATCGAGATCGATGTGCCGCCGGAATACACGTTGCTGCAGGCCTGCGAAGAGGCGGGCGCCGAGATACCGCGCTTCTGCTTCCACGAGCGTCTGTCGATCGCCGGCAACTGCCGCATGTGCCTCGTCGAGCTGAAAGGCTCGCCTAAGCCGGTGGCATCCTGCGCCTGGGCAGTGCGCGACTGCCGGCCCGGTCCGAACGGCGAGCCGCCGGTCGTCAATACCCGAACGCCTCTGGTTAAAAAGGCGCGCGAAGGCGTGATGGAATTCCTGCTGATCAACCATCCGCTCGACTGTCCGATCTGCGATCAGGGCGGCGAATGCGACCTGCAGGACCAGGCCATGGCCTATGGCGTCGACAGCTCGCGCTACTGGGAGAACAAGCGCGCGGTCGAGGACAAATATATCGGGGTTTTGGTGAAGACCTCGATGAATCGCTGCATCCACTGCACTCGCTGCGTGCGCTTCACCACCGAAGTTGCCGGCGTTCCGGAGCTCGGCGCGATCGGGCGTGGCGAGGACATGGAAATCACCACCTATCTCGAGCAGGCGATGACGTCCGAGCTGCAGAGCAATGTGGTCGATCTCTGTCCGGTCGGGGCGCTGACGTCGAAGCCCTACGCCTTCACCGCGCGGCCGTGGGAGTTGAACAAGACCGAGTCGATCGACGTGATGGACGCTGTCGGCTCCGCGATCCGGATCGATACGCGGGGCCGCGAGGTCATGCGTATTCTGCCGCGGGTCAACGAAGACGTGAACGAGGAGTGGATTTCCGACAAGACGCGCCATGTGGTGGACGGCTTGCGCGCGCAGCGTCTCGACCAGCCCTATATCCGCGAGAAAGGCCGGCTGCGCCCCGCGACTTGGAGCGAGGCATTCGCCGTGGTCGCGGCAAAGGTCAAGGCGGCGCGGCCCGACAGGATCGGCGCGATCGCCGGCGACCTCTGCGCGATCGAGGAGATGTTCGCGCTGAAGGATCTGGTGGGACGTCTTGGCTCTAAGAACATCGACGCGCGTCAACGCGGCTCGATGATCGATCCGCGCTGGGGGCGTGCAGCCTATCTGTTCAACGCGACGATTCCCGGTATCGAGCAGGCCGACGCATTGCTGATCGTAGGCTCCAATCCGCGCAAGGAAGCGGCGGTGCTCAACGCGCGGATCCGCAAGCGCTGGCGCATGGGCCATTTTCCTGTCGCCCTGATCGGGGAGCAGGTCGACCTGACCTATCCCTACCATTATTTGGGAGCAGGGCCGGAGTCGCTTGCCGAGCTTGCGCATGGCAAGGGTGATTACGCAGACCTTCTGTATAAGGCCGAACGGCCGATGGTGCTGATCGGCGCCTCGGTCTTTACCCGTACAGACGGCGCCCGGGTCGCGGCGCTCGCCGCGCGGGTCGCGGTCGAGATCGGTGCCGTTTCCGACGTCTGGAACGGCTATTCGGTCCTGCACTATGCCGCTTCACGGGTCGGCGCGCTCGATATCGGCTTCGTGCCGGGCGAGGGCGGTAAGACGGCCTTGCAAATGGCCTCCGGCGACGTCGATGTGCTGTTCTCGCTCGGTGCCGACGAGATCGACGTCGATCGCGGGCTGTTTGTCATCTATATCGGTTCGCATGGCGATGCCGGTGCGCATCGCGCCGACGTGATCCTGCCGGGCGCAGCCTACCCGGAGAAATCGGGCCTCTATGTCAATACCGAGGGCCGGGTGCAGATGGCAGCGCGGGCGGCTTTCCCGCCCGGCGACGCACGCGAGGACTGGGCGATTATCCGCGCGCTGTCTGATCATCTCGGAGCGCGCCTGCCCTATGATTCGCTCACGCAATTGCGGCAAGCGATCTTCGCTGCGCATCCGCATTTGCAACGCATTGGAACCATCATGCCGGGCGATGCAGCCGACCTGCGCAGGCTCGCGCAACTCTCGGGGGTGCCGGACAAGACCCCGTTCAGTTCGGTTATCGACGATTTCTATCTGACCAACCCGATCGCGCGAGCGAGTGCAGTGATGGCCGAATGCTCGGCGCTGGCCGAACGCCGCGCCATGACGGCGGCGGAGTAGGGCGCATGGCCGAGTTCTTCTGGACCTATCTTTGGCCGCTGATCATCATCGTCGGACAAAGCGTGCTGCTGATGGTGATCCTGCTCGTCGCCATCGCCTACGTTCTCTATGCCGACCGCAAGATCTGGGCGGCGGTGCAGATCCGGCGCGGCCCGAACGTGGTTGGACCTTACGGGCTCTTCCAGTCCTTTGCCGACCTCCTGAAATTCGTGCTCAAGGAGCCGGTGATCCCGGCGGGCGCCAACAAGGGGCTGTTCCTCTTGGCGCCGTTCGTCACCTGCGTGCTGGCGCTCGCGGCCTGGGCGGTGATCCCGGTGAATGCCGGCTGGGTGATTGCCGATATCAATGTCGGCATCCTTTATATTTTCGCGATCTCCTCGCTCAGCGTCTATGGGATCATCATGGGCGGCTGGGCTTCGAACTCGAAGTATCCGTTCCTCGCCTCGCTCCGTTCGGCGGCGCAGATGGTGTCCTACGAAGTCTCCATCGGCTTTGTGATCATTACGGTTCTGCTCTGCGTCGGTTCGCTGAACCTGACCGACATCGTGAACGCGCAGGACGGAAAGTACGGGCTGCTCGGCTGGTTCTGGCTGCCGTTGTTGCCGATGTTCGTAATCTTCTTCATTTCGGCGCTGGCGGAGACCAACCGGCCGCCCTTCGATCTTGTCGAAGCGGAGTCCGAGCTGGTCGCCGGCTTCATGGTCGAATATGGATCAACGCCGTACATGATGTTCATGCTCGGCGAGTATGTCGCCATCGCCACCATGTGCGCGATGGCTACCATCCTTTTCCTCGGCGGCTGGCTGCCGCCGGTGAATGTCGCTCCCTTTATCTGGGTGCCGGGGGTGGTCTGGTTCACTCTGAAATGCCTGTTCATGTTTTTCCTGTTCGCGATGGCCAAGGCGATCGTGCCGCGCTACCGCTACGATCAGCTGATGCGGCTGGGTTGGAAGGTGTTTCTGCCGATCTCGCTGGCCATGGTCGTGATCGTCGCCGCTGTACTTCAGTTCGGAGGCCTTGCGCCGAAATGACAGAGCGGAACCATGAGCATTTCAACAACGGCCCTTGCGGCCGCAGCGGCCGGAGCGGCGTTTGGTGCGGCGAGCGCCCTGTTCGTCGTATCCGCCGTGTCAGAGAGGTTGCGCGCTCTGGACCGTTCGGAAACGGCCCCAGAGCGAGTCGCTTTCGAGCGGAAAATCCTGGCCCTGCGCTGGATTGTGGTCGGTATCGAAACAGCGGTTTTCGCCATCCTCGGATATTGGGTCGGGTCATGGCTGTTCGACTAGCGCCGGCCTTTGGGCGGCTGACAGGCAGAGGATAGAACCATGCGGCTCGATCAGGCAGCACGTTCGATTTTTCTGACAGAGTTCATTCAGGCGTTCTTCCTCGGCATGCGGTATTTCTTCAAACCGAAGCCGACGCTGAATTATCCCTTCGAGAAGGGCCCGATCTCGCCGCGCTTCCGCGGCGAACATGCACTGCGCCGCTATCCGAACGGCGAGGAGCGCTGCATCGCCTGCAAGCTGTGCGAGGCGATCTGCCCGGCGCAGGCGATCACCATCGAGGCCGGTCCGCGCAGGAATGATGGAACCCGGCGCACAACGCGTTACGACATCGATATGGTCAAGTGCATCTATTGCGGACTGTGCCAGGAGGCCTGTCCCGTCGATGCCATCGTCGAAGGGCCGAACTTCGAATTCGCGACCGAAACGCGCGAGGAACTCTATTACGACAAGGAGCGGCTGCTCGCGAACGGCGATCGCTGGGAGCGGGAAATCGCGCAGAACATCAGGCTCGATGCACCCTACCGGTAACACACGATGATCGCCGCTCTGTTCTTTTATCTTTTCGCCGCGACCTGCGTCGCTTCCGCGCTGATGGTGATCGCCTCGCGCAACCCGGTACATTCAGTGCTTTTCCTGATCCTCGCTTTCGTCAATGCGGCAGGACTGTTCCTCCTGCTCGGCGCTGAGTTTCTCGCGATGATCCTGGTCGTGGTCTATGTTGGCGCCGTCGCGGTTCTGTTCCTGTTTGTCGTCATGATGCTCGACGTCGATTTCGCCGAATTGCGTGAGGGATTCCTGCAATATCTTCCCGTGGGCGGGCTGATCGGGATCGTGCTGCTGGTCGAAATCTTGCTGGTGGTCGGGGCCTGGACGATCGGCGGCGCGACACCGCGGGTTGTATCCGCGCCGATCCCTGCCGAGGTTACCAATACGGAAGCGATCGGTCTCGTTCTCTATACGAAGTACATCTACTTCTTCCAGGCAGCCGGGCTCGTGCTGCTGGTGGCTATGATCGGCGCCATCGTGCTGACTCTGCGCCACAAGGAAGGCGTCAAGCGCCAGAACATTTCGGATCAGGTTGCGCGCACGCCGGCGACCGCGATCGAGATCCGCAAGGTTCGGCCGGGACAGGGGCTCGAAGCATGATCCGGAAAGGTGTGAAGCGATTTTTGGACAAGGTCATGCTTGGAGAAAAGGCATGACCATCGGGCTCGGTCATTACCTGTCGGTCGCCGCCATCCTGTTCACGCTTGGGATTTTTGGTATTTTCCTCAACCGCAAGAACATCATCATCATCCTGATGTCGATCGAGCTGATCCTGCTTTCGGTCAACATCAACTTCGTCGCGTTTTCGAGTTTCATGGGCGACATTGCGGGGCAGATTTTCGCTTTGCTCATTCTCACGGTGGCAGCCGCCGAGGCGGCCATCGGACTCGCGATCCTCGTCGTGTATTTCCGCAACCGCGGCTCCATCGCGGTCGAAGACGTCAACCTGATGAAGGGCTGAGTGCATGATCCCGAAACGTGGGTGCCGGCTTTCGGACCAGATCATGCGCGTGGGACATTGAGAAATGTATCAGGCGATCGTCTTTCTACCCCTGATTGGCGCGTTGATTGCCGGGCTGTTCGGCCGGCTCATCGGTGCGCGTCCGGCCGAACTGATCACCACGCTGTTCCTGATTGTCACGGCGATCCTGTCCTGGATTGCCTTCGCGCGCGTCGGATTCGGTCACATCGATGAGCGGGTGGTGCTGTTCACCTGGATGCAGTCGGGCGACCTCAAGGTGGACTGGGCGCTGCGGATCGACTCGCTGACCGCGGTAATGCTGGTCGTGGTGACGACCGTTTCCGCGCTCGTGCATCTCTATTCCATCGGCTACATGCACGAGGATCCGCACCGACCACGGTTCTTCGCCTATCTGTCGCTGTTCACCTTCGCGATGCTTGCGCTTGTCACCGCCGATAATCTCGCCCAGCTGTTCTTCGGCTGGGAGGGCGTGGGGCTAGCCAGCTATCTCCTGATCGGATTCTGGTACCAGAAGCCCGAGGCGAACGCGGCCGCCATCAAGGCTTTCGTCGTCAACCGTGTCGGCGATTTCGGTTTCGCGCTCGGCATTTTCGCGCTCTTCATGATGACGAACGCGATCGACTTCGACACAGTGTTCGCGCAGGCGCCCGCGCTTGCCGGCAAGACCATCGATTTCTTCGGTTGGCAGGCCGACGCGCTGACGCTGATCTGCCTGTTCCTGTTCATGGGGGCGATGGGCAAGTCCGCGCAATTCCTGCTGCATACCTGGTTGCCCGACGCGATGGAGGGGCCGACGCCGGTCTCCGCGCTGATCCATGCCGCCACCATGGTGACGGCCGGTGTCTTCATGGTGGCACGGCTGTCACCGCTGTTCGAACTGGCGCCGGTGGCGCTGATGGTGGTGACCCTGATCGGGGCCACCACCGCGATTTTCGCGGCCACCGTCGGTCTTGTTCAGAACGATATTAAACGGATCATCGCCTATTCGACCTGCTCGCAACTCGGCTATATGTTCGTGGCAATGGGTGTTGGTGCCTATTCGGTCGGCATGTACCATCTGTTCACCCATGCCTTCTTCAAAGCGCTTCTGTTCCTCGGCGCGGGCTCGGTGATCCATGCGATGCATCACGAGCAGGACATCCGCAACATGGGTGGCCTGCGCAAGAAGATCCCGCAGACTTTCTGGCTGATGGTGATCGGCACCTTGGCGCTGACCGGATTCCCGCTCACGGCCGGTTATTTCTCCAAGGATGCAATCATCGAGGCGGCCTTCGCCGGAAATAATCCGTTCGCGCCCTATGCCTTCGTCTGCACCGTATTCGCCGCTTTGCTGACCTCGTTCTATTCCTGGCGATTGATCTTCAAGACTTTCTTCGGCGCGCCGCATGACCATCATCATTATGATGCGGCCCATGAAAGCCCGCTGGTCATGCTGATCCCGCTCTATGTGCTGGCCGCCGGTTCGATCCTTGCCGGATATCCGTTTTACGAATACTTCGCCGGCCACCACGTGCAGGAATTTTTCCGTCAGTCGCTATCCCAGAAGTCCGAAATCATCGATGCGATCCACCATGTCCCGTTCTGGGTGAAGGCATCGCCCTTCGTGATGATGGTGCTGGGTCTCGCGATTGCCGTGCAGTTCTATCTTCGCGATCCATCGATCCCGGGGCGCTTGGCGCGCGACCACCAGCTGCTTTACCGGTTCCTGCTCAACAAATGGTATTTCGACGAGCTCTACGACTTCATCTTCGTGCGGCCCGCCAAGTGGCTCGGCTACATGCTGTGGAAGCGCGGCGATGGCTGGCTGATCGACGGCTTCGGTCCCGATGGCGTATCGGCGCGGGTGCTCGACGTCACGCGCAACGTGGTGCGGCTGCAAACCGGCTATCTCTATCACTACGCGTTCGCCATGCTGATTGGGGCCGCGGTCCTGATCACCTGGTTCATGTTCGCGGGGGTCCGCTGACATGACCACTTGGCCCGTTCTCTCCGTCACAACCTTCCTGCCGCTGGTCGGCGCGCTGTTCATCATGGCGCTGCGCGGCGACACCGAATCCGTCAAGCGCAACGCCCGCTGGGTCGCGCTCTGGACCACGCTCATCACCTTCGCGGTGTCGCTGGTTCTGGTGTGGCACTTCAACCCGGCGACGGCCGAATTCCAGTTCGTGGAAAAGGCGCGCTGGCTCGGCGGTTATGCTTCGTACCACATGGGCGTCGACGGCATTTCCCTGCCGCTCGTGATCTTGACCACAGCGATCATGCCGATCTGCATCATCGCGAGCTGGGAATCGGTGCAGAATCGCGTCAAGGAATACATGATCGCCTTCCTCGTCCTTGAGACGATGATGGTCGGCACCTTTGCAGCCCTAGACCTCGTGCTGTTCTACCTGTTCTTCGAGGCCGGGCTGATCCCGATGTTCCTGATCATCGGCATCTGGGGCGGGCCGCGCCGCGTCTATGCGAGCTTCAAGTTCTTCCTCTATACGTTGCTCGGTTCGGTGCTGATGCTGCTCGCCATCATGGCGATGTACTGGAGCGCGGGCACGACCGACATCACCGTGCTGCTCAAGCACGAATTCCCGCGGCAATTGCAGACCTGGGCGTGGCTGGCCTTCTTCGCTTCGTTCGCAGTCAAAATGCCGATGTGGCCGGTCCATACCTGGCTGCCGGATGCGCATGTCGAGGCGCCGACCGCGGGCTCCGTGGTGCTTGCCGCCATCCTTCTGAAGATGGGCGGTTACGGCTTCCTGCGCTTCTCGCTGCCGATGTTCCCGCTGGCGTCGGCCGACTTCACGCCGCTGATCTTCGCGCTGTCGGTCGTTGCCATCATCTATACGTCCCTGGTCGCGCTCATGCAGGAGGACGTAAAGAAGCTGATCGCCTATTCGTCGGTTGCCCATATGGGCTTCGTGACCATGGGCATCTTTGCTGCGAACGCGCAGGGCATCGGTGGCGGCATTTTCCAGATGATCTCGCACGGCATCGTGTCGGGCGCCCTGTTCCTGTGCGTCGGCGTGGTCTATGACCGCATTCATACCCGGGAGATCGCGGCCTATGGCGGCCTCGTCGAGCGCATGCCGGTTTACGCCGCGGTATTCATGCTGTTTACCATGGCTAATGTGGGTTTGCCCGGCACCTCCGGCTTCGTCGGCGAATTCCTCACGCTGATCGGCACCTTCAAGGTCAACGTGGCGGTGGCGACGGTCGCGACACTCGGGGTCATCCTGTCGGCGTGCTATGCGCTATGGCTGTACCGTAAGATGATCTTCGGCAAGCTGGAAAAGCCCAAGCTGCGCGGCATCGAGGACATGAATTATCGCGAGATCGGTCTGTTCGCGCCGCTCGTCATCCTGACCCTCCTGCTCGGCTTCTGGCCGAAGCCGGTGCTTAATATGTCGTCGGCCTCGGTCGATGCGCTGGTCGCGCAATACCAGACTGCGGTCGGCAAATCCAAAAAAGCCGAGGCCGAGTTGCGCCTTACGGGTGAGAAGAAATGAGCGCCGCGATGCCCGATCTTCTTCCGGCTCTGCCCGAAATCATCCTCGCGGTCGGCGCCATGGCGCTGCTGATGGTCGGCGCCTTCGGCGGCGAGCGTACCAATTTCACGGTCAACGTCGCCTCGATCGCGCTTCTTGCCGCAGCGGCCATCGTGGTTGCACTGCTTCCAGTCGGCCGACTATCGACCTTCCGCGGCAGTTTCGTGGTCGACGACTTCGCCCGCTTCGTGAAGATACTCGCCTTCGGCGGCACCGCGGTTGCGATCCTGATGTCGTTCGATTTCGTCCGGCGCGCCGGCATGCACAAGTTCGAATATCCGATCCTGATGCTGCTGTCGGCAACCGGCATGGGCATGCTGATTTCGGCGACCGACCTGATCGCGCTTTATCTCGGCCTCGAATTGATGAGCCTGTCGCTCTATGTCATTGCCGCGATCGATCGCGACTCCGCGAAATCGACCGAGGCCGGGCTGAAGTACTTCGTCCTCGGCGCGCTGTCATCCGGCATGCTGCTCTATGGCGCTTCGCTGATCTATGGGGCGACTGGCCAGATATCGTTTGCGGGAATTGCGCAGGCTGCGCCGCAGGGCGGGCTGGCGCTGACCTTTGGCCTAGTCTTCCTTCTGGCCGGACTTTGCTTCAAGGTCTCGGCGGTCCCGTTCCATATGTGGACGCCAGACGTCTATGAGGGCGCACCGACTCCCGTCACGGCGTTCTTTGCCGCTGCCCCGAAAGTCGCAGCCATGGCGGTGTTCGTGCGCGCCACCATGACGGCATTCCCGACCATCACGTTGCAGTGGCAGCAGATCGTGGTGTTCGTCGCGATTGCCTCGATGGCGCTCGGCTCGTTCGCTGCGATCGGCCAGACCAATATCAAGCGGCTGCTGGCCTATTCCTCGATCGGTCATATGGGCTTCGCGCTGGTCGGTCTTGCGGCCGGAACGCAGGAGGGCGTACAGGGCGTTCTGATCTACATCGCGATCTATGTTGCAATGACGCTCGGTACCTTCGCCTGTGTCCTGTCGATGAAGCGGCCGGGCGGAATGGTCGAGAATATCTCCGATCTCGCCGGGCTGTCGCGCACCTCGCCAATGATGGCCTTCATGCTGGCGATGCTGATGTTCTCGCTTGCCGGTATTCCGCCGCTCGCCGGTTTCTTTGCGAAATTCTATGTGTTCATCGCCGCCATCAATGCCGGGCTTTACGTGCTTGCGGTGATCGGGGTGCTGACCAGCGTGGTCGGAGCCTATTATTATCTCGCCATCGTCAAGACCATGTATTTCGACGAGCCGCACAAGAGTTTCGAGCCGATGCCCGGCGAGCAGGTCGCCGTGCTCGGTGTCGCCGGCCTGTTCAATCTCCTGTTTTTCGTCTGGCCAGGGCCGTTGCTCGATGTTGCGGGCGCCGCCGCAAAGTCGCTTTTCTGAAGGATGGCCTTTGCGCTCGGTCCAAACGCGGCGCAAGCGGGACACGGTCTCATCGTCCACGATCGTCTGGATTCCACCAACAGCGAGGCCCTGCGCCAGGCGCGGTCCGGCGAGCGCGGGCCGCTCTGGATCGTCGCACGGGAGCAGACTGCCGGCCGCGGGCGGCGCGGCCGAGTATGGATGTCGGCGCGCGGCAATCTGATGGCGAGCCTGCTGTTCGCTTTGCCGGTGACGCCCGCACTCGCCGCGACGCTGGGTTTTGTGGCGAGCCTCGCGGTCTGCCAATCCTGCAGCGCGCTGGCGCCGAAAGTGTCTTTCTCATTGAAATGGCCGAACGACGTGCTGGCGGATAGGGGCAAGGTCGCCGGAATTCTGCTGGAATCCGAGGCGCGGGAAGGTCACCTGGCGATCGTGGTCGGCTTTGGCATCAATCTGGCCGCGGCACCGGCCGGCATGCCGTATCCGGCGCAGTCGCTCGCGGCATTGGGTTGCGTCCTGGCTCCCGAAGACGCCTTTTCCGCGCTTACCGACGCATGGCTTTCCTGGGCTGCGCTCTGGAATGATGGCAGCGGATTTGGTGCCATCCGCGACGCCTGGCTCGCGCAGGCCCGGGGAATCGGGCAAGCGATCTCTGTGCGAACAGGAGAGCGGATGGAGAGCGGCATTTTTGAGACCCTGGACGAAGAGGGCAGGCTGATCCTGCGCAAGGCGGACGGCATGATCCGCGTAATCAGCGCGGGCGACGTCCATTTCGGAGACGCCGCCAGCGGCGGAGCCTCGTCCTGATGACAGCGGCGGCTCAACTCGTTTTCGCCCCGCTGGGCGGTGTTGGCGAGATCGGCATGAACCTGTCGATCTACGGACTGGGCGACGAGCGACGCCGGCAATGGCTGATCGTGGATTGCGGCGTTTCCTTCGCGTCCGAAGAGCACCTGCCGGGCGTCGACCTGATCTTTCCGGATATTCGCTATCTCGCCGGCGAGCGGCGAAATATTGCCGGTATCGTGCTTACGCATGCCCATGAAGATCATTTCGGCGCGCTGTTCGATCTGTGGCCGCAATTGCGCGCACCGGTCTACGCGACACCCTTCACTGCGGCCTTGATCGAGGCCAAGCGTGCCGGTGAGCCTGGCGCGCCGGAGATCGAGGTGAAGGTGGTGCCTCTGGGGGGCCGCTTCCAGGCCGGCCCGTTCGATATCGAGCTGATGTCGATGTCGCATTCGATCCCGGAATCGAATGCGCTGGTGCTGCGAACCCCGCTCGGCACGGTGTTGCATACCGGGGACTGGAAGCTCGACCAGACGCCGATTGTGGGACTGCCGACCGATCAGGACAAGTTGCGGCAGCTCGGCGCGGAGGGCGTGCTAGCCGTCGTCGGCGACTCGACCAATGCCGTGCGCGACGGGCGCTCGCCGTCGGAAGCCGATGTCGCAAAGACGCTGGCCGAGCTGATTGCCGCGGCGCCGGCGCGAGTCGCGGTGACCACCTTCGCCTCCAATGTCGCCCGTATCCGTTCGGTGGCCGAAGCAGCGCGCGCTGCGGGCCGCGAGATCGTCGTGGTCGGGCGGGCGATGGAGCGTGTGGTGCAGGTCGCGCGCGAGACCGGCTATCTCGACGGCATAGCGGATTTTCGCGGGCCGGATGTCTACGGCTATCTGCCGCCGGACAAGGTCGTGGCACTGTGCACCGGCAGTCAGGGCGAGCCGCGGGCGGCGCTCGCCCGCATTGCGCGCGACGACCATCCCGAAATCACCTTCGGTCGGGGCGACCGGGTTATCTTTTCGTCGCGCACGATTCCGGGCAACGAAAAGGAGGTCTCCGCGGTGCTGAACGGCCTGATCGATCAGGGGATCGAGGTCATCACCGATCGCACCCATCTGGTGCATGTGTCGGGACATCCCCGCATCGGAGAGGTCGAGGATCTGTTGCGCTGGGCCAAGCCGAACACCCTGATCCCGGTCCATGGCGAGGCCCTGCACCTTTCCGAACACGCCGCGATCGGCCGCCGGCTCGGCATTCCGAACGTGGTGTCCTGCCGCAATGGCGACATGGTCCAGCTCGCGCCCGGGACGCCTTCCATTGTGGACGAGCTGCCGCATGGCCGGGTCTATAAGGACGGCGCAGTGCTGGTCGCTGCCGACAGCCGCACGATCGCGGATCGCCGCCGCTTAAGCTTTGTGGGCATGGTCACGGTGGCGCTGGCGTTGACGGAGAAGGGGGTCCTTGCGGCCGATCCGGAAGTCGAATTGCTGGGCCTCCCCGAACACGGCAAGGACGGCTTGCCGCTGGCCGACATCGCGCTCGATGCGGTACACGATACCTTCGAGAGCCTGCCAAAGCCGCGGCGGCGCGATCCCGACGGCGTGGCGGAGGCGGTACGGCGCGGCGTGCGCGGTGCGATCGCCCAGCAATGGGGCAAAAAGCCGATCTGTCACGTCCACATTCTCACGGTATAATGCTTCGATGATTGGACGACTGAACCATGTAGCGATTGCCGTTCGCGATATCGCGAAGGCGTCGGAGATTTATCGCTCGACGCTGGGTGCGGAGGTTTCTGAGCAGGTTCCGCAGCACGCCCACGGCGTCACCACCGTGTTTATCACGCTGCCGAATACCAAGATCGAGCTGCTCGAACCGCTTGGGACGGATTCGCCGATCGCCAAATTCCTCGACCGCAATCCGGACGGCGGCATCCACCATATCTGCTACGAGGTCGACGACATCATCGCCGCCCGCGACACCCTCAAGGCCCAGGGCGCCCGCGTTCTAGGCAACGGGGAGCCGAAGACCGGCGCCCATGGCAAGCCGGTGCTGTTTCTGCATCCGAAGGATTTCTGCGGGACCCTGGTCGAGCTTGAGCAGGCCTAGCGCAATGATGCCTAAACGGTTCCCTCAAACTGCGGGGTCTTCAGGTCCTGGTCGTTGGCCATGAGCTGGACCACCGGCATTGCGATCTATTTTCTGATCTGGTGGGTGACGCTGTTTGCCGTGCTTCCGTTCGGGGTACGGTCTCAGCACGAGGCCGAGACGACACCTGGAACCGATCCCGGCGCTCCCGTGCTGCCGCGCATCCTTCAGAAGCTTGTCTGGACCACCTTTGTTTCGGCGATCGTTTTCGCGGTTCTCTATGTGGTCTATGCGTACCGGCTGATCGGGCTCGACGACATTCCCGGTCTGCCGCGTCCGCCGTCCATTTCCTGATTCCACGCAGTGGTTCTTTGCGTCGAAACGAGACCCCAGCGTTGAAGGCTCCAAATTGGCCGAAACTGGACGATCTTCTGTTGGCCGGGCTCATCTGATACGAAAAAGAGCAGGGCACAGCCCTGCTCAAAATCAATGCAAAACGCTTCCGGCGTACATTTTATCGGTATTTTGAAGCGTCAGCGACGCATTTTGCGCTCGCGATCCTCCCAAGACTTGGACCGGTTGGGCAGCGACTGCCCAACGCGAAGGCGGTCAGCTATAGCATTTTTGTGACGCTCGGCAAGACTTTCGTAGAGGATCAATATCCGGGCCGCGCCATGAGCCCGCCTTGTCTTTTCAGGCGCAATCCGGTTTCTGTGGCCGTTCTCCGGCCCTCAAACCAGCCGATTCCCGAAAGAACCCAATGCGACTGTCGCGGTATTTCCTGCCGATCCTGCGCGAAACGCCAAAAGAGGCCGAGATCGTATCGCATCGGCTGATGCTCCGCGCGGGCATGATGCGACAGGAAGCCGCGGGCATTTATGCCTTTCTGCCGCTTGGGCTACGCGTACTCGACAAAATCTGCCGAATCATCCGCGAGGAGCAGAACCGCTCCGGCGCGATCGAGTTGCTGATGCCGACGATCCAGTCGGCGGAGCTGTGGCGGGAAAGCGGCCGGTATGACGCTTATGGCAAGGAGATGCTGCGCATCAAAGACCGGCACGAGCGCGACATGCTTTACGGTCCAACCAACGAGGAGATGATTACCGACATCTTCCGCGCCTATGTGCGATCGTATCGCGACCTGCCGCTGAACCTCTATCATATCCAATGGAAATTCCGCGACGAGGTGCGGCCACGCTTCGGCCTGATGCGGGGGCGGGAATTCCTGATGAAGGACGCCTATTCATTCGATTTCGACCAGGCCGGCGCCCGGCATTCCTATAATAAAATGTTTGTAGCCTATCTGCGCACCTTCGCGCGGATGGGGCTAAAAGCCATCCCGATGGTGGCCGAGACCGGCCCGATTGGCGGTAATCTCAGTCATGAATTTATCATTCTCGCTTCAACCGGCGAGAGCGAGGTGTTCTGCCACCGCGATTATCTGGATTTCGACGTGCCCGGCGAGGCTGTTGATTTTGACGATATCGCGGGTCTGCAATCGACGGTCGAACGCTGGACCTCGCTTTATGCCGCGACCTCCGAAATGCACGATCAGGCCGCCTTCGGGGCGTTGCCCGAAGCCGCGCGGGTATCCGCACGCGGCATCGAGGTCGGCCATATTTTCTATTTTGGCACGAAATATTCCGAGCCGATGAAGGCGGTCGTCGCAGGTCCGGACGGCACCGAACATCCGGTCCATATGGGCTCCTACGGGATCGGGCCCTCGCGGCTCGTTGCTGCCATTATCGAGGCCTCTCATGACGAGGCGGGTATCATCTGGCCGGAGAGCGTTGCACCGTTCCGGGTCGCGATCCTCAATCTGAAGCAGGGCGATGCCGCCACGGACGCCGCCTGTGAAAAGCTCTATTCCGAACTGCGGGCGCGCGGTGTGGATACGCTGTATCATGATCTCGATGAGCGACCCGGTTCCAAATTTGCCACGGCGGACCTGATCGGGATTCCCTGGCAGGTCGTGGTCGGACCGAAGGGGCTGGCAGCCGGCCAGATCGAGGTGAAGCGAAGGGCCGATGGGAGTCGCGAAATGCTGAGCCCGGACGAGGTTCTGAACCGGTTCGGCTGATCGTTCTCGGCGGCGGGCTGCGGCGGATCGCGCCGCAGCGAAGGAAATTGTGTGTGCCGCCGGATAATCGGTAATCGGTGGTGGCTTGAATTGGCCAGAATCTGATGAAATTGGCAGATTCGGGAGTTTGAATGAGCGAACCAGTCGCCACGCGGCCCTTTGCACCCTTCGAGTGGATGCTGTCGCTTCGCTACCTGCGGGCGCGGCGCAAGGAAGGATTCATCTCGGTCATCGCCGCGATCTCGTTTCTCGGCATCATGCTCGGCGTGGCAACACTGATCATCGTCATGGCGGTGATGAACGGTTTCCGCAAGGAGCTGCTCGACAAGATCCTCGGCATGAACGGGCACCTCTTGGTGCAGCCCCTTGAATCCCCGCTCACCGACTGGCGCGAACTGGCCGAGCGATTGAGCGGTGTGCCGGGGGTCCGCCTCGCTGCTCCCATGGTCGACGGGCAGGCGCTCATTTCCTCTCCCTTCCATTCGACCGGCGTAGGCGTACGTGGTATGCGCGCCGCCGATATCGACAAGCAGGCGTCGATCTCAACCAATCTGAAACAGGGCACGCTCGAAGGCTTCGACGAAGGGCAGGGGATCATTATCGGGCGGCGGCTGGCGGATGCATTGTCGGTCCGCGCCGGCGACAGTGCCACGCTTGTTGCGCCGCGCGGAGCGGTGACGCCGATGGGCACGACCCCGCGCATCAAGACCTACAAGATCGCCGCGGTCTACGAGATCGGCATGTCGGAATATGACTCGAATTTCGTTTACATGCCGCTTGCAGAATCGCAGGCCTATTTCAACCGCGCGGGCGATGTGACCGCCATCGAGATTTATACCGATTCCCCCGACCGCTACCGCGAATACCGCGCGCTGCTCACCAAGGCCGCGGATCGTCCGATTTTCATCACCGACTGGACCCAGCGCAACGCTACGTTTTTCAATGCATTGCAGGTCGAGCGCAACGTGATGGCGCTGATCCTGTCGCTGATCGTGCTGGTTGCAGTGATGAACATCATTTCCGGTCTGTTCATGCTGGTGAAGGACAAAGGCCGCGATATCGCCATCCTTCGGACCATGGGCGCGACGCAGGGCGCAATCATGCGGGTGTTTCTCATCACCGGCGCGTCGATCGGGGTGGTGGGGACCACGCTCGGCTTCCTCGTTGGCGTGATCGTCTGCACCAATATCGAATCGCTGCGTCAGTTCGTGTCCTGGCTGACCGCGCGTGAAGTCTTTGCACCGGAGCTCTATTTTCTGTCGCGTCTGCCGGCGGAGATCGATGCGGGGGAGACGACGGCGGTCATCGTGATTGCCCTGGCCATGTCGCTTGCGGCGACCCTTTATCCCTCGTGGCGCGCGGCGCGGCTCGATCCGGTCGAGGCGTTGCGCTATGAATGAACATGTCATGGCGGATCAGCAAACTGCGGATGCGAGGGCGGCCGCGCCGGTGCTCTATCTGAACAATGTGCAGCGCCGTTATCACCAGGGGGAGACCGAACTGACGATCCTGCGCGGCGCCGACCTTGGCTGCTGGCTTGGCCAGTCGATCGCACTGATAGCGCCGTCGGGAGCGGGCAAGTCGACGCTTCTGCACATTGCCGGTCTGCTTGAGCATCCGGACGGCGGTGAGGTCTATGTCGACGGCAAGCCGACCGCGGGGCTGTCGGACGCAGAGCGGACCCAGATCCGGCGTCTCGAAATGGGCTTTGTCTATCAAGCGCATCACCTACTGCCGGAATTCTCCGCTGTTGAGAATGTGATGCTGCCGCAGATGATCCGTGGCTTGTCGCGAGCGGAGTCGCGCAAGCGGGCGAGCGAATTGCTTGCCTATCTCGGATTGAAGGCGCGGCTCGACCACCGGCCGGCCGAATTGTCCGGCGGCGAACAGCAGCGCGTCGCAATCGCGCGGGCGGTCGCCAACGCGCCGCGCATCCTCCTCGCCGACGAACCCACCGGCAATCTCGATCCTCACACTGCCGACCATGTGTTTGACACACTCCGGCAGCTCGTCAGCGCATCCGGCCTTGCGGCGATCATTGCGACCCACAATCTCGATCTGGCGCGCCGCATGGACCGCCGGGTGACGATCCGCGACGGGGTTGTGGTCGAGCTGGAGTAACGGGCCGTGCCCGCTCCTTGCCGCAGCCGTCGCGAGCGCGACCCCGATGACCCGCTAGAGCCTGTTGCGATCAATCGGATTATATCCGCAATGGCGGAGATATTTGGTGCATTCCTCGGGGGTGAAGAGGTTGAGGGTGCGGCCGATGAGGTCCCAGAGGGCGTCGACTGTTCTGGCCTGGGCTTGCCGCAACAGTTCT
>Ga0209911_100082_pt1 | contig 95679 bp, 71 predicted proteins | sample FECB21metaG_FD_188301 | JGI IMG/M metagenome (GOLD analysis project Ga0209911, IMG submission 188301) | Cyanobacterial communities from the Joint Genome Institute, California, USA - FECB-21 (SPAdes) (version 2) | ecosystem: Environmental > Aquatic > Thermal springs > Hot (42-90C) > Microbial mats...
TTTACCGTCGCACTTACGGAGTAGGACTTTCACCTACATGGTTATCCAGTTGTCATGGTTCTTTAATAGAACTATGCTAATCATCCCCCAGTATTTCTACTGGTTTCGATTAAACGGGTCGTACCCAGTCAGCGACATATCAGGGATTTAGCTTTCGACTCAGTTAATGGGGATTTATGGTTAGCAACTGGGGGAGGAGTCCTGCATTGGTTCCCAGGAGCAGAAAGATTTACCCGCTACGCTAGCGAACATGGTTTACCTGGCAACTCAATATTTAATATCGCAGTCGATGGTTCGGGTCAAGTTTGGGTAAGTGGGGAACGTTGGGGACTCTACTACCTAAAAAACGATATTTGGCGACCTTATACCATTTTGGGAGAAGTCAAGGTAAGCTGCTTAACTACTGATTCCACTGGTAAACTTTGGGTAGGAACGGGTAGCGGTATTTATGCTATTGATAACCCAGAGCGCAAACCAGTGTTGGAATTACCCCCTACTGGTTTTCCACCAAGGGCGATGGCAATCAATAACGACAATGATATTTGGCTGTGTAATGCCACAGGTGTTCATCATTACCAAAATTCTGCTTGGATTTCCACCGCTAATGGTGTACAACCGGATATTCTCACCCTAACACTTCAGGGGAATAATCTTTGGTTGGGTAAATTTAGGGGACTAGTGCGGATTGATTTAACTACTAATACTCCTCATAAAATTGATGCTGCTGGTGAAGTTACAGCCCTTGCACCTTGTACCCAGGGAATTTGGGTAGCTTGTGGCGGACAAGTGGGTTTAGTAAAAGACGGTAACTGGAAACCTTTGAAAAACAAGCCATTTAATTACCCGATTACCAACTTTGTAGCACTAAGTAACAACGAAGTATGGATTGGCACCCACGATGGATTATGGCAAAGTAGTAAAGAAAGTATACGCAGGCATTTAACAGATACTCCTCCCGATATCATTGGTTCCCCAGAACGATTTTTTAGTAACTTAGTCCAAGCGCTATCGGTGCAGCAATTAGCAGACCGTTCGATATTATGGATTGGAACGGCGCTTGGTTTATTTCGCTACGACCTCTTTACAGAGAACTGGCGGCGCAATGGTCACTTTGGAACCCAGGATATTCGCGCTATTTTCAATATTCCAGAACAAGATACCGTCTGGGTTGCCAGTTGGAGTACAGGTTTAAATGGCTTAAAACCGGAAAATCAACTGCAAGCAACATCCAATATTTCCGAACCGATTTTACTCCTGACTGCTGGAAACAGTAATTATTGGGCTGTTGACTTAGATGGTCTTTATAGATACTATGATTCTAAGTGGATACGAGTAATTGCTAATCAAGAGCTTCCCGTGAAAGGATGGCTACAAAGCTTTTTTCAATTAGTTGCAGACCATGCTTGGCTAGGTACTTCAGCAGGATTATTGCTCTACAAACCTGATACCAAAGAAGTAACTGAAATTACTCATAGTTTAGGTAGTGCGGATATTCGCTTGTTATTAGCAATCAATCAAGGTAACTCGGAACTACTTTGGGTAGGTACAAATCGGGGATTATACGCGGGTAACTTGGATAAATGGGAAGCTTTATCGGAGCTTGAAAATCGGCAAATAACAGCTTTGGTATGGGATAGTAATGACAGCAGTTTATGGGTAGGAACAGATAGAGGATTATTTCGCGTTAGATATCGGGATAATAGTTGGAAAGTGGTAAATGAATTTAATATTCAAAATAGTGGTTTGGGAGAAAATCGGGTGAATGCGCTTGCTATTAGCAGGAGTGAAGAGGGGGTAACTCAATTATGGATTGGTACAGCTTGTGGTTTGAGTTGTTATAGTTATTAAATTTTCTTAGAACACAAGACAATCATAACCGCTTTAAAATATAACAATTACGATTGAGAAGAATTCTTTATTTATTGGTTAGACACAGAACATGAGACAAGTCATCACCTTTCGCGGTTGCTGAATGGCTAGATGGTAAAACCCTCGTCAGTGGTAGGTGGGACGAAACCGTCAAAATTTGGCGGTTAGAGTAAGAACAGCACTTTTAAATACCTGATGAAGGAATTAGATATCTAGGGAATTTATTTGGAACTATGATTTTGGCGATTTGAGCAATTTAAGCTATCGCACTCGATAAACCTACCAAACTTTGTGCAAAATTTTCTCTTAACTTTGGCGATCGCAATAATCACCAAACAAGCATCAAGAATCGGAATCACTAAACAATGCAGTTAAATCTCGATAACCGCTAATCACTCTAAAAATTTCAACATCTTGCCCTATCGGCATGTAAAGTATGAGGTAACTATCTACGGACAGACTACGGATACCAGGTAATATTTCATCTCGTTGTCTTCCAAGGTTAGGAAACTGCGCGATTTTGAAAAATTTTGCATCGAGTTTACTCAAAAAAAGCTCAGATTCCCGTAAGCCAGATTGTTTGGCGATGTAATCTGCAATCTCTTCAATGTCTTTAATCGCAGGTTCAGTAAGGCGAAATTCTCGATTCATACTTCGTCAGATGCACCGTATCGCTGACGCAAATTATCCCGAATTTGGTTCATCGCAGTCAACCCATCAACAACCTTACCCTGCTGCGATGCTTCCAACCCAATACGTGCTTCCTGTTGTAGTTCTGACAATCGTCCTTGGTAAATATCTTCTTGCTGCTCCAAAAGTTTTATTCCCGCAACAATAACTTCGATCGCGTTTTGATATTTACCACTATTCAGGTGTCGTTGTAGCAGTGCTTCAACTTCTGGTGGCAAAGAGACTTGCATACAATTTCCTCAAAGTAGTAGCTGTTTTAATTGTAAGCGATGAGCTATTGTCAAAGGCTGGTGTGTTGTTTTCGCATTTTTACACCATTATGCTGATTTTACCATTTATATTTTTGTGAAATGTAAACTTATTTTGCTTGGACTGTATTTACCTATACACAGAGCAATTTAAAGTCAACTAGAAATAAAATGATTCTCCGCCAAATTTACTAGGTATTATTATTAATACAACCCAAAATTCCAACAAAAGGTTAGCCGATGAACGAAGTCGATATCTTGGGAATTGATTTAGGAACTACAAATTCAGCAGTTGCTATATGGGATTCAGTTACGGAACAAGCAAGAATATTGTCAAATCCCGAAGGCGATCGCCTCATTCCTTCAGTTGTCATGTTCGATACCCAAAGCAATCAACCCATTGTTGGTAAATTGGCTCTTAGTTACATTAATACCCATCCCGGTCAAGTTATCTATTCAGTAAAGCGTTTCATCGGTTGTACTTTTCGTGACGAGCGAGTACGCGACGACCAAACCCAGGTTACTTATACCATCGAAGAATTACAGCAAAGTAAAGTCGCAGTTCGGGTTGGAGAGCAAATTTTAACACCACCACAAATTTCCGCGCAAGTTCTGCGTCAGCTTAAAGAAGATGCTGAAGCTAGTTTGGGTAAACAATTCTCCAAGGCTGTAATCACCGTCCCTGCTTATTTCAGCGAATCCCAGCGTCAAGCAACCAAGGAAGCCGCAGAATTAGCAGGGTTGCGGGTTCCTCGAATTATTAATGAACCGACTGCTGCTGCTTTGGCTTTTGGTTTGGGTGCAGAACCTCAAAATGTGGCAGTATATGACCTTGGTGGTGGTACTTTCGATGTTTCTATTTTGCGGATTGAACGAGGTTTATTTCGAGTAAAAGCGACTAACGGCGATACTCATTTAGGTGGTGATGATTTTGACTTGGCCATTATTAATTGGATGCAAGATGTATGCAAGCAGCAGGGTGTAGATCTAGCCGTTACAGAAGATGATAATTTACGCTCCCAACTCCGCACCGCAGCCGAAGCAGCCAAAATTGCTCTTACTCAAGCTACAGAATACCCAATTAATATTCCCAATTTTTCGGAAGTAACTTTAACGCGATCGCAATTAGAACAACTCGTACAACCATTCATCGAACGTACTTTAGAAATTTGTGATAAAACCATCGAAAAAGCGGGGATGAAACCTGTAGATATTGACCAAGTATTGTTAGTTGGGGGACAAACCAGATTACCAGCAATTAAAACTGCACTCCAGAAGCGCTACGGTTGGAAAATAAATGACTCCGTAAATCCAGATGAAGCTGTAGCGAAGGGTGCAGCAGTTCAAGGAGGAAGATTATGCGGTTATCTCCGGGACAAAGTTAAATTGTGGGACGTTACACCTTTATCTCTGGGAATTGAACTTGCTAACGAAAAAATGGATGTTATTATTCCCAGCAACGAGCAAATACCTATTAAAAGATGGCGCAAGGGTTCCCAAGCATTTACTACCCAGCGTGATGGACAAGAAAGTATTCGTTTCCGCGTTTATCAAGGTGAGCGACCAATTGCTGCTGATAATGAATTTATTGGGGAAGTTGTGCTTAATTTAGCAACATCTCGTCCTGCGGGAGATGTTCGGGTTAACTGTATGTTTAAAATTGATTTGGATGGTATTCTTCACGTTTCAGCAGAAGATAGTAGTACCGAAGGACAACCCGTTGAAAAAACATTTGACCGTTTTTACCGCTTGACTCAGGAAGAAGTAGAAGAGAAGTTGAAGCAAGCTAATCTGCATCGGGATGAGGATGAAATTACCAAGCGCGTCTTTCAGCTAGAGGAAGAGATAACCCGATTAGAAAAGGTAATTAATCAAGACAAAACATCCGATAACTTGTTAGAAAAATTTAAAGAATTGCAATTTGCTGTTAGTAACCGCGATGTCAACCAAGCTGAAGAATTAGTTGCAGAACTGAAGATGGATATTATTGCTACATAAACTCCCCTATTTGCTGAAAATAAAGCGGTTGTGTTGTAGAAAAACAAGAAATTCCTAACCTAGATAATTGTAAAATGACCCAAACAAAGCGACGCTGGACATTAATGGTCTACATGGCAGGGGATAATGGTAAAATTTTCGACCAACTCCAAGGAAGAAAAACCCTGATGGCACCAATGGAAGAGCAGGGATGGAAGGATATTGAAGAAATGGAAGCGGTTGGTTCAACGGAAGAAGTCACAGTGTTAGTTCAATTTGATACTCTTAGCGACCGCGAACACACTTATCGTATATATATTCCAGCCAATGGTGAAAAACGGGAAATTCAAAATATCCCAGAGCAAAACACCGGAAATCCCGATTCTCTACGGGACTTTATTGTTTGGGGAATCGAAAAATATCCAGCCGAAAATTACGCAGTCATATTATGGAATCACGGTACTGGTTGGAAAGAAAATGATATTTATGAATTTGCCAGAAATCGCGGTTTGCAAATCCAAGCGAGTCCCGATGAAGTACGTTCTTTAACCAGAAATAATCGACGGTTATCTCATGCTTTCTTTCTCTCCTCAATTACCGAAGTACTGCAACTAGAAGATGAAGATTCTCGTGCGATCGCATTCGACGACTCATCCTTAGATTTTCTCGACAACGCCAAACTTCAGCAAGCTTTTCGGGAAGCAGAAGAGAAAACAGGTAAAAAAGTTAGCTTGATTGGCATGGATGCTTGTTTAATGAGCATGGTAGAAGTAGCTTACCAACTGCGAGCAAATGCTAATTACATGGTTGCATCACAAGAAGTCGAGCCACTGTCAGGTTATCCCTATACAGCGATTTTGCAGAATTTAACAGCCAACGCAGAGATGACACCGGAGGAATTGTCAAAGTTAATTGTGCGGGAATACGGGCATTATTACGAAGGAGAATCGCGAGGTAGCGTCACTAAAGTTACCCAATCAGCAACAAATTTGATGATGCTAGAAAAACTGGCTCAGGCTTTGGGAAGGTTAGCGACGATTTTACGTCAATTGTTGACGGAAGAAGATATTTACACCGAAAGTGCAATTTATCATGCTCAACGTAAAGCAGTACGTTTTAACGATAAAGATTTTGTTGATTTACATGACTTTTTAAAACTGTTGCGGGATAAATATGCAGGGGATAGTGGTGAATTGACTCAAGTTATTGATGAGGTGATGAATTTGATGGTTTTGGAAGTTGAACCGCAGATAATTTTAGCTAATGTGGGTTTAGGGTTGAGGTTTGAGCGGGTTAAGGGATTGTCAATTTATTCGCCATTTGAAGGTTATTCTGAGTTTTATGAGCGTTCGGATTTTGCTGGTTGTGGGTGGGGGGAGTTTTTGCAGATGTTGAATCAGTAGTGAATTTATGCAAAGACCTTATTTTAATCATTCTCAACTATCTCAATTTTACTCAGAGAATCAATATGAATTTGAGCATTTTCGATAATTTCGTATAGTTCATCATCAGAAATATTTTGATTATCAATGTTCTCAAATGTTGGATAAACTGAAACAATACCTTCTACCTTTAGTAAATAGTATTGTCCAGCATAAGAATAATGGTCATTCCAATCATCATCTAAAATTGAAATAAAACTTTCTTCATCTTCCATTGCATAATAGTCAGCTTTATATATTAAATATGTTACTTGACAGTCAACTTCGAGGCTAAAAGATATTTCAAAATAATCATTGTAGTTTTGAAAACTGTTAGGATTTAAATCTATTTCTTTTATTTCTCCTGCTTCATCAATAGTTCCTTCATTATTATCACTCGGTATGAGAGCAGATGTAACTTTTTCTCCAGAAATCTTATCGCTTAATTCAGACTCTATAAATGTTTCTATAAACGTAGTATCCGAATAAATAAAATTTATAAGCTTGTTCAGATAGTTCTGCTGGCTATTAATTTTATCTTCAGAAGTAAGATTATTAATTTGTTCTCGTATTTGCACTTTCATTCTTAGCAGATTTCGTACTCTTGCTAAAAGTTCATCTACTGTTACGGGTTTACGGATAAAGTCATTTGCACCCAAATCTAATCCATGAGCAACATTAGGTGAATCGTAGGCTGAAATTAGCAAAATTGGTATAAATGGTAATGTAGTATTTGCTCGGATTCGCTTAGTTACTTCATAACCATCCATTCCTGGCATCATTAAATCGAGAACAATTAAATCTGGTGGAGATGTTTCTATCATCGATAGTGCATCAATACCATTTCCTACTCCATTAACTTCGTATCCTTCTTCTTCTAGGAGAATTTTTATCAAGAAAAGATTATCACGAGAGTCATCTACTATTAAGATTGTATTTGTTGAAGATGGTGAAGAAAGTTGGTTAGTTGTTGATTCGGTATTGGATGTAAAATTTACCGTGGAACTCTTTCTTTGCTCAGAAGTTGAATTGTTTTCTCCTGTAGGCAGTTCCTTTGTAGTTAGAATTTTTTTGTCAGGTTCTACCAAAATTTTATGTTTCGTTGATTCTACTGTTTCTCCAAAATCTAGATTAACTTCATCTTCTTCGTAGTGGTCTTCCAATAATTCAGGTTTTATTATAGAAATTTTTACAGTGCCGTCTTCAATATCACTATCTGGGAATTCATACTCTCCACTCGTTAATATAGCCAACACCATTTCTATATTTTGTTCATCTCTTAAAATGACACCTAAACTTTCACCATCATTCTCTGTTATAAATTCAGGAACTTGAAGCAAATGCATTTGGACAGCTTGTTCAAAAGGAATAATAATCCTTTCCCCTTCATCACGAGTAGAATAATATTTGTTATATTTAACGTAAACTTTTCCATCAAAATCTGGTTTTAGCGTTTGAATTGCTAAATCTACAAAAGATTCAAAATCAAGGTATTCATGATTGTATATAGCAGTTAATAATAGTTCTGCATCTTCAAAAGAATCGTAATTATCGTTTACAAACTCAAAAAAAGTATCTTGATCTATTATCTGGTATAAATAGCATAGAATTCTACTTAACTGTTGATCGCTTGCACTTATCAGTTTACGCAATTGAGATGCTGTATCTTGCTGCTCACTATCTGAAACAGCTACCATTGCTTTAGAATAAATTAATAAAGGCTTAAAACCTGCTTCCATCAAAGGCTCTGATAAAGTATCGACCAAAGAAGCCAACCGCAAAACCTCTCCCATATCCTCCTGCTGCACCATCTCACCCAATCTCTGCGCCAACTCTTGCGCTACCTCATCCGGCTTAGTATAAGCCAACGCCGTCCACTCCTGAGCTTCCCGCAAATCCTGCGTATCCGCGTCATCATCCGTCAATCGCTGCGCCACATAATCCAGTAAAAACTCCCCCAACTCATCATATCTTTCCTGTCCAAACTCCTCCTTCAACCCCCGTAACAATAAATTGCGGTCAGCAATATCAATTTCATACATCTCATAACCTACTTGCCGACACAACCGCGACAACAACACATGAGCTACCGCCACCCAAGGGGCTTCGGGAACAAAATTTGCCCAAATTTGGTAAAGTAAATCAGGTGTTAGTACCAAAGGAAACGCTGCATGACGAACCAAGTTGTGATGTGCTTCTCCAAAGTGCTCGGCGAAACCTTCAACCCGTTTTCGGGCAATCCTCATAGCACGGCTTTGGTTAACATCTGTTGTTATATCAGCCATGAGTACATCACCTCTCCTGCAATATATCGACCCCGCAAAACACTAATCGCCGCATTCATCCCCTGGGAACTCATTTCAAACATTGATACAAAACGGGCTATTTCCCCAGCCGTACTTTGTTGCCAGCTTTCACTCGGCATGGGATTTAGCCAAGCAAAGTAGCGCACCGACTGCTGTAACTGTTCAATCCATACCTTAGTATTATCGACCCTTTCTTGGTCAAAATTCCCTCTTGCTGCTCCAGCATCGCTCACAATTAATACTGCGGCTCGTTCATCAATGTCGTCTAAAAATTCAGAAACAGGCTTTGCATCAAGCATCGCTGGGTGATGATACAAGTATTCATCGGGGTAATCATGAAAATAATATACATTGGTTGTTCTCAACCTTCCTCCGCGCTCTGCCGTTCCCACTAACTGCCGCGATAATTCATGAAACGGCACCATTGAGCCTTCTTGGTCAATTAATAACACTAAATCCGAACGGTTGGTACGTGGTGGCATCAGTACGGGTTGCAGTAAAATTCCTTGTCGTCCAATTTTTGCTATCGTCGCTTCAACATCTAATTCCGTGGGTACTCCTTGACGTCTCGGACGACGCAGAGAACGCCAACACTGCTTCATTTGTCGTTTGGTAACGGGGAAATATTCAGTTAAAAGTACGTAGCGGGGGCGTTTTATTTCTCTATCACTACGACTACTCCGTACTGCTTGCACCGCTTGTACTGGTTCGGGAGTGATAGTAGGAGGTATGTCTAAATCGGGTAATGGTTCATCAGGTTGAGGTTCTTCGGGTGTTGATGTTTCGATTGAGCAAGATTGGTTATTTTCTGCTGTTTGCGAGTCGGAAATTAAACTTGAGGTGTCAGCATCCGATTCAGTTTCACTTAAAGACGTTGGGGGATTTTCTTGAGTGCTTGAATTGGAATTTTCAGGAAGTAATTCTATTTGTACCCACATCTCGCCAAACAACCGTTGAATTAAGCGATTTTCCTCCTCAGACTTTGCCCACAACATACAGCAAAGCTGCTCTAACTCTTCACGATTAGCAATTCCAAAACCTGCTTCTAAACTACGTACAACCGCCAAATATTCTTCAACTCCCAACGGTAAACCATGACGTTGGCGCAAGCTGTTAAAAATATCTAGCAGTGGTAGTTTTTCTAATTTCATGATTATTGTAAATAACGCAGATGGTCTTCCCATTTTTTTAATAAGATTTCGGGGAAAGGTATTTCTCCCTCCAACTGCTTTAATACCTCATCTTCAGGAAATTGTCGCAACACTGCAAACCAATCTAGTAATTCACTAGTGCTAACTTTTTTACCAGCTTTTCCCTTCTCCATTTTTTGCCGTAACTCACTAAAACGCTCCACCGCAGCTTCTATTACTTTGGGGTCAGATTTAGGAAAGTGGGACTTGACAATATTAGCTAATTGTGGGTAAGGAAACTGAATATAATAAAACAAACAACGACGCAGAAATGCATCTGGTAAATCCTTTTCATCGTTGCTAGTAACAATGACAATGGGAGAGTAATTAGCTTTAACTTCTTCCCTCTTCTCTTCAATGGTAAACTGCTGCTCGTCCAACTCTCGCAACAAGTCATTGGGGAAGTCAATATCTGCTTTGTCAATCTCATCAATTAACACCACGGTACGTTTTTGATTTTTAAACGCCCGTCCCAAGGGTCCCAATTTAATATAATTTTCTAAATTCTCGACTTTAGAATTGCTTGCTTCCCCCATGCGAGCAAGTTGAGCATCGTGCAAGCGTCCTACAGCATCATAGGTGTAAAGTCCATCTTTTGCCCTACTTATAGATTTTATATACCAAGGTTCGTAGGGTAAACCCAATTCGTAAGCTATTGCTCGCGCTAAAGTTGTTTTACCGCATCCCGGTTCTCCTTTGAGCAATAAGGGACGTTTTTCAAGAAAAATCGCGAGATTAACAGCTTTAATTAATTCGGGTGATGGAAGGTAAGGGGGAATTCCGTATTCTTGGCATTCCTGGGGTGAAATAGGTTTACCACTATAATATTGCTTGCCATTAGCAGTCAGTACGCTTGCTAAATCAGCCATTTTGCTAATCCCCCTTCCCAACTATAACCGCAGAAATCGCAAATCTCTTCATAAACAAATTCGGGAATACCATTTTCTGACTTCTTAAATAATATTTGGGAAGTTAACTCAAGTGGTATTTGCAGTTTCGGTATTGTTGTCACCCTATCAATTAACTCTTCTAAAACATCTACAGTAAATGGGCTTATGGGTGGCAAGTCAAGAGGTATTTTCGGATATTTCGGTTCATCAAATTTCTTTGCTAGCAAAATATCCGATTTGCAAACGCTGCCGTTATTGTCTACTAGAAACATTAACAGATGCGTATCCCTTTGTTGTGATGGGCAATATTCTTCTACCCTACCTACAAGTGGTTCCCAAAATTCCTGAAGCCATCCAGATAATACCCTTGGCTGCATATCGTTTACCCGGTCAAAAATAAAAATCACATCTTGGGTTAAAAGGCGATCGCACACTCGTTCTATAATTTGATGTGGTTGGGCATCTTTAGGTAAACCAAACCAAGAAGTGAGTTGTTGCCACAAAGAAGGAAGACGACCACCTACAGCCCTTTGTCCAACATCAACTTTGATAGGTGATATATTTTTCCACTTGGGTCTAAGATTGGATAAACGAGTTACCAAAAGTTGCTGTCCGCAGTATTGCTCCCCATGAATCAAAAAAGCTGCCGTTCGGTGCATATCTATAACTTCTTTGACAACAGGTACTTGGTGCTTAAAGTCAGCGTGTAAAATTTCTTGGAAAAGTTGACGAAATTGTAAATTTATCGCGTCCTCTTCAAATGATTCCGATGTTACTTTTACCCTTCCTTGAATAAGTTTAATGGCTTCCCCGTGGTTGTTAATTAGTGGAGACTGGGGAATTTTTACCAAATCGTAGTATTTTTGTAGCTTCTGCTCGACGGAAACCGCTAGCGTTCGGTTTGTAATCCAATCATCTTCCGGAACTTGATGCGGGTTAAGTCCAGCCAAAATTGCACCTGTAAGTACCCCATGTTTACCATCTAATTGCTGATAGGCAACTTCGTAGTCACGGGATGCAGCCATTAGAAAGCGATCGCACCCCGAACTTTGTGTTCCCAATTCGGTATCTTTGAAGTTGAGCAATTCTCCACTAAAGCAGCAATCTAACCAAATAATTTGTTGTTTTACTTCACTCTTTTGCAATATATCCCATAAATCTCGTAGCCCAAAACCCCATATTTTACCTGGGTTAACATCGCTGGCTGCTAAAAAACCCTGTGTTAAATTTGCTCTTAATTGCTTTCGCAGTCCATGTCCTGCGAAAAATAATAACGCTGTTTCTGGGGGTTTTCCAGTTTCAGGAAGGAATAGATCGAGGATTGCTTTTTCTAATTCTTCGGTTTTAAAAGGTTTTTCTGGGTCAACTTGCAATTTACCATCGATAATTTTAGCTGGGAAGCGTTTGACTCGGAAGTTGTTTTGGGCTTCTAGGTGTTGTGCGATCGCTTCTGCATCAGATGCAGGGGTAGTGAGATGCTTGTGACTACCTGATGAATTTTTGAGGAAGGGGTATTTGTTGATTCCTATCACTAAAGCATCTCGGCTCATGTGGGCAATGAAAGTGAAGTGTTTTTACTTAGATGCTGATTATAATAACAAAATTTTAGTATTATTCCTGTCCAGCTTTGTTAAGTAATTCTTCCATTCCACTTATACCTAATATCAAAAAGCGGTCTTGTAAGCTAATCGCACGTTGAATTAGCTGCGGGTCATCCCGTTCATCAGCTTCTCGTAAAATTTCGTTCAATGCTGCAATTAATGGCTGCGTGTGCCAAAATATTTCTGCATTTATCGTCGTTTCAAATTTTTCTACCAATACTTCAGTTAATTCCATCGCAGACAAAGGGTTACGTCGCGACTCATAACCCAGCCATTCAAAAAAACCATTCAAATCATTATTGTTTGTAGAAGCTGGAAGTTTTTCAAGAAAGGTAAATGCTAATTCTTGCGTAATCAAATTTCTTTTATCTTCTCCTTCAAAACATCTACCAATTTGTCTAAGAATTTCTTGACATAAATCTTGGTGATGCAAAATAGTAATTAGCCCACAAATACATTTATCTGTATGTTCTTGTAGGGCTAAATTAGCTACAAAAACCTGGATAACTCCCTTCCATGCTTCCTGATTATTAGTTTTTTTCAAAGTTTTAAATAGTTCTTCCTGAGTAATATGCCCAGTCAAGCTTGATAAAGTGGAAATTACTCCCCAAATATCACCCGATTCTTCCATACCTTCATCCAAAAGACGGTTTAGATAAGGAGCGACTTGCCAAAAATTATCTTTATATTGGTGATAGAAACATCGTTCTGTATATTTCCATAAATGCGCTTGAGGTTCTTTAAAAATATCCGCTAGTAGCTGCCATCCCAAATCGGGTTTTTTGTACATTAAAAAGGGAAGATTTTGGAGAACAGGAATTCTTACATAAATTGCCGTATTGTTTGCAGCATGATGCAGTAGTAACAACAGCATCTCCGGTACAGGCTGTTCTTTTTCTAACAATTTATTACAAAGCTTAATAGCACTTTCTATTGCTACACCGTGTACCGAATTAATTGCCGTACTAAGGAGGTCATTATTATTTTTCCTAAATTCCCTATCATCTGAAAACTGATTGTAAAGCCAGAAAAACAATAATGATAGTCGTTCTACTGATTCGCAATCAATTAATACATCACAGCAAGCTTCTAAAGCTGTGGCTACGGTTCTACCATCTTCCCAAAGAATAAAGTAGCGTTCGAGCCAATTGAGTAAAGTTGCTGCAACTAATTCTCCTTCAGGAAGGGGTTGTACTGGTTTCCATTTCTGTACTGATGTAAGATTTCCAAAGCGATAACGCAGGTGGGATGCGACTCCTTCTACCAAAGCACATACATATTCTTTGTGCAATTCTTCCTCAATAAAGCGAGGAAATAAAATAACGAAGCGTGTAGGATTTAAGGCACAAGCATCCCGTAATACACTTTTAACATCGCTAAATCCACCAATCATATCCATATCGAAACTATCTCGATTTTGATATGTTTCGTAATATTGAAGTAATTGAAAAAGACCTTTATTTGATAGTTTGAGCAAATCTTGAGGAGACAAAGGTGGTAGTACGCATCCACCCCAGCTATAGATATTTGCTTCAGGAGTAATATAACCAAAATAACTTTGCCAATGTTCTACTCGGTTCTGTATTTCTACACTTCGGAAAATGGATGGAATTGAAATGCATAAATCGTACAAAGACCTGTATACTTCAAGGGAATATTTTTCTTCGTATTCTTTTTCTTCATTACATAGCAATAAAATCATTGCTTGATTGGCTGTTTGTGCCGATTCTGAAATTTTATGGTATGAAATTTGCATGAGTTCGCCTAGTTCGTAGCAAAGTTTGCTTCCGCGAAAAACTTGCTCATCTTTTAGGAGATTTTCAAGCCCGTAAACATAAGCTTTAAAAAACTGGTTAAAAAATAACGTACCGATTAAACCATCAACATAAAGAATAAAAATCCAAAACTTAATTGAGCGGGAATAACGAATATTTTCTTTGTAAGCTTGAATAAGAAAGTAACGAATAGCTAATTCTTTAGAGTTTCGCAGTCGTGGTTCATTTTCTAACCACCAATCACTATTTTGACGAACGCGATATTTGATTGCTTTCTCTACAGCATCAAGTAATATACTAATGTCATTACAAAAATGCATATCACGTTTGCTATGCTTTCTTATCCATGATGTACTGTCTAAAAAATGATTATGTAATCCTTGTATTCTGTATTTTGCACTGATAGCAGCATTCCAAGTTTCTAATTCATCTAATACTAAATTCAGCAAAATATCAGATTTTATAAGGCGAACCTCTAAAAAATTATCTTCACAAAAATGATGAGGAGTACAACGTAATTGTCTAGCGATATCAAAACTATAAGTTTCTTCGGTGGAAACATTTGTGGTGATATACTTCCACAGTAAATCATCTCCGGAATTAGTTGCTTGTATCCACTTACTAAGAGATTTACCAACAAAGCTATACTCAGTATTTACATTATCAATTATGGTTTCTAGTATTTCACGGACACCTTCAGTTTCCCAAACCTTAAAATCCCTTAACACCGAGCTAATTGTTTCCAGAACATTTTGCTTATTTGCCCATTTTATTTCTATTGCTTGCTTCCAAAGTCCTACAACTTCTACAGGGTATATATTCATCCACACATTTAGGTGACGGACAAATTGAAGCAACCAAGTTTCCCTTTCTGATGCTGAGGAAATATCGGGGAACCAAGAATTTCTGAGAATGTCAAACCAAGCTCGATTGTATACTCGCCAAAGCAACCGTTTAAATAAATCGGGGTAGTCTTGAAAAATTCGGCGCAGCGATCGCCAATCATCATCGACGGGGGATGTTTCGGAAAGTGATTCACAGACTAGCCGTTTCACATGGTAAGCAATTTCATCATGAGATAAAACTTCCCATACCTGTCGTCTAAAAGTATCTGGTTGATATGCTCGTAGGTAAAAGAAAAATGCTCGTACTGCTGGGCGGATAAAAGGCAGTTGGGGATGTTCTAAAATAAATTGTGTTAAGGTTTGATTTTTAGCCAGCGCTGCTCCGACAGTAATGCATTCCCTTAATGTTTGATGACTAAATTCCAAAGCACCATAAGAATTTTCCGACAGTACTTCTTGACTAATTAACTGTCTAACGATTTCTTCGCTTGTTCCAAAAGATACTTTACTGCACGATTGCGATCGCCCCCGCATTAATTCTTCAGCCATATTCTGCAATGCAGCAATAGCTTCGTTACCGAGCGTTTGATTTTTAAGTACAATTTCCTCAAGAAAACTATTACAAAGTTCGTAAGCGGATGCAGACTGCAATTGAATACCGCGTTTTGCTAGTTCCCCATAAATTCTTAAGTATTGAGGTATTTGTAGTAACGCTTGGAGTTCTGGGTTTATCTTAGAAATATCAACATTCCATTTAATTAAGAAAGGCTTAACTTCATCATTAAAATCAAGTGGTTGTAAGTCTATTCTATGGTGCCAAGAACGACCTCGAAGTAAGGGGTCATATTCCAAATCAAAACTGCGGCAAGCTGTAATAATAGTGACTCCATCTAGTTTTTCCAAGCGGTCAATAATGCTTAGAAAGACCTTAAGGGAATCATGCTGACGATTCAGCGACAAAACATCAAGAGAATCAATTACGACAACAACTTTGCCAGAATCAGTTAGACGGGCGCATTGACTTACGATATCTTCGGGTAAACCTCGATCAACTAAATCCTGTTCTGTTGCTATATTTGTAAAGTTGTCTCCTTTGATAAATAAAAATACCCAAAGCTCTGCTTTCTCGCGTTCAATGTAATCAGCAAGGTCTAGCAAAATACAGGTTTTACCGCTACCGGGACGGTCTGTTAATAGAATGCTTCTACTTCCTTGCTCAATTAGTTCGATTATTTTAGATAATTCGGAGCGAGAAATAGTTTTTCCATCTATAGTTCGTAACCAATTTCGTCCAATATTTGAAGCTTGTTTAAATGTGGCGAGGATTTCCGCTTCACTGCGTTTAGGTGTTGGAGTTAATCCGTGTTTTTTGAAGTTTAACTGACCTTTACCAGGAATTAGTTTAATTTGACTATCTGGTCGCCTAATTTGTGGAATTTGAGGTATTTTTGTTTGTTCGTAGTATTTTTGTAAACTTCTTTCTATAAAGTCTTCTAATGTTCGGTCAGTAATCCACTCACCTTGTTGAACATTGTTGGGGTTCAGCCCTTCTATCAATGCCCCAGATAATACACCATGCTTACCATCTAAACGCTCATAAGCTACTTCAGAACTGTGAGATGCAGCAATTATCAAGCGTCTGCGTTCGGAAGTTCGTCCAGGAAAATCGCTGTCTTTAAATTCTAGTAGTTCGCCACTATAGCAGCTATCTAACCAAATAATTTGCTCTTTTACGGGGCTTTGCTCCACTATTTCCCATAAATCTCGCAGTAATAGCCCATTCCACTTTTTACTTTGAGGATTAACATCACTAGTTGCCATCAGAATTTGTTTGAGTTGACCCAAAGGCTTTTTTACCCCGTGTCCGGCAAAAAAGAATAGTGCCGTGTCTGCTCCATCTTCGGTTATAAATAGTTTAGTAATTTCATCTAGTAGTTCTTCAGCAGTAACTTTTTTATTAGGATCTACCTGTAATTTTCCGTCAATAGCACTTTCTGGTAGACGCTTAACCCGAAAATCACCATGCTCTTCCAGCAACTGCGCGATCGCCTCCGCATCACCAGCAGGTGTTGTCAGATGTTTTGCTTTACTTGTCAGTGTATCCTTTAAAAAAGGATACTGATTTATACCAACTACAAGTGCATCTCGTCTCATAGTAAATAAATATACATTTAAACTTTGTATCAGGCACCTGGCTTAATGAATTCTTCCATTTACAAAACTCTTATAGCTCTGTTACTGGCTTTGAAAGAGCTACCAATTCCTTTGAGTAGAGACGAACATGAAATTTTGCAAGATGTAGGACAACAGCTTGATATTGACCCCGATGACTGGGATTTTATTAAAGAACAGATAACAGCACTTATTGAAGCCAATTATACCCTAAACCAAATTTTTCAAGCAAAAATACGCCAATTAGATGCATTAGATGGTCGAATACCCAAAGAATTTTTCCCAAGTTTAGCTGAATTAGAAAAGGAAATTTTCGGAGAGACAAGAGAAATAGTAACCTTCGATGGTCAAAGCAAAGACGATAATTATGATAAATCAAAGCAAGTAATTAATATTACGAGCAGCATTCTAATTACAGAAAACCAAGACCAAATCACTAAGGAACTCGGTTTTTTAGATAAAATCTGCGAATATGTTGAAAATTATCGTTATTTCAACACTTACTTTACCGAACCCAAAAACCAAACAATAATCCCACCAACCGAACCTCTAATCTACGGACAAACTTATTTACTATTTATAAACATTAGCCCAGAACCACAAGGAATAGATAGGGAGCCAATTACCTTTCCAGATAAAACCTTAACTCAACTTTGGAATGAGCAAGAAACATTATCCCTAGATGTAGTAGTCACTTCAAAGGATTTCAAAATTCATCCAACTCTCAATAAGTTATCTTTACCCCGCACTGGTGCATCTGACAACCTCCAATTTACAGTAAGACCTGACAAATTTGGCGATCGCGGTTACATCCAAGTCGAGTTATTCTACCGTGGCTACTTACTTCAGTCCAAGCAACTTGCAATCCTCATTTTACCCACCATTGATACAGATATCCCTGAATCCTTGCGTCCTCCCCAAAGCAGTCGCGTGACATTTACTACTACGGATTTACTTACTAACGAACAACTTGCATTGCTTCCAGAACGGGTATTGACTGTAGATGTAGAACTTGACCAACGGGATGGTAGTATTGATTTTCGCTTTTTAGATCGTACTCAAGGTAATCAACAACTGGCATTTTACGATACTACCTTGCAACCTGCTGCGTTAGGGAATGCGATCGCCGGGATTCGTCAACAACTAAAATTAACTTCAGAAAGTGAATATCGCTGGTCAGTTAATGGAAGTTTGGAGTTACTCAATGGTTGGCTTCCCCGTTTAGCAAATGCCGGACGGGAACTTTACCGTTTGCTTTTACCTCCAAATCAAGCTGATGGAGGAGAGAAGTTACAAGCTGCATTAATTCCTAATACAGTTATCCAAGTCAACCCAGTGTTAGGAAAAGTAACAATTCCTTGGGCTTTATTGTACGAGCGAAAAATCCGACAAAGTAAACAAAATCGGGTGTGCGAAAATTTTACTCAACATGACCTAGACTGTACAAATTGTCCTAATAAAAATGACCAGAAAATAATTTGTCCCTATGCATTTTGGGGTTATCGTTATTCCATAGAACAATTACCATGTTGGACTAGCAATAAACATTATTCTGTAGCATTAGTCCGACAAATCGAAAATGAGAAGCAATTACAACTGAGTTTTAATGTGTACCGAGATTTTCAACTTTGGCGAGAACATTTACCTAAATTAGAAGCTGCTGGTTCGGTAAATATATTACCTGCTGAGGAAATGTTGGAGTTAGAAAGTATTTGGAGTGAATATGGACAAGTTTTGGATTTGGTGTATTTCTACTGTCATGGTGGTATTGAAGAAATGCCAAAACGACCTTATTTAGAAATTAGTGATGACCGAATTTACAGCAATTTTCTTGAATGTTACGAATCAACTTGGTTACACCATCCCCTCGTTTTCCTCAACGGTTGTGCAACGGGTGATTATAGTCCCGAAAGTTATGTGAGCTTAATTGATGATTTTTTAAATGCAGGTGCAAGTGGAGTTATTGGAACTGAATGTCCTGTATCGGAAAATTTTGCAGAATACTATGCTACGGAGGTATTCAACGATTTATTTGCAGGAAAACCACTGGGACAAGCAATGCTAGAAGTGCGACGAAAATTACTGCAACAGCAATACAATCCTCTTGGTTTGGTTTATTCTTTATATGCTGCCCATGAAATTGCTTTAGCCCGTTCGGTAACTCAAAACTAAAATAATATGAAACGCTGGATTTTCGCTGCGGTTTGCTTATTATTAATCGCTCCCACACCTGCTTTCGCTGACACAACTATTACGGTAGATGCTAAAGATAAACCGTTGCAGATAAAGGGTTGGTTAAATGAAGAAAATACTCTTATCGGTAGCATACGTCTTTCTGCTCCAGCAAAGGTAGAACAATTTACATTTCTTGCTTCCGACTTGCAGCGTCAAGAAGGAGATGAAATAATTGCTCGTCAACAAATATCATTTATTGGTGAAACCAAATTACAAGCAGGTATACCGAAAGATTTTCAGGTTAAAGTTAGTAATCCGGATTCTCCAGGAACCTATAAAGGGCAAATTGAGATAAAACTTCCTGCTCAAAAACCAGAAATTATTGATATTAACGTATTAGTAAAAGCTCGACCCAATTTAACGCTTTTACGCGGAAACGAACAGGTGCAATTACAATTAACTCAATGTAGTTGGTGGGTAGATTGTTGGTTAGCACATTTATTATTTCCCAAAAGTGCATTTTTGCAAAATTGGGATTTAGCTTTTGACAATGTAGAAGATGCATCTGTAAGAGTGACTGGTGCTGAAATATTATTGAAAGGAGAACAAACTGGATATCAGTTAAACTCAAATCAAATTAGTGTCCCTAATATCCCCCAGACTTTAAAAGCCAATCAAATAGTAAAATTACCCTTAAGTTGGGATAGAAAAAAAATTCCTTCTGACCGCTATACAGGAGCAGCTTATATTTCTTTAGAAGATGCCAAAGAACGTTTAATTATTCCCATTAATTTAACAATGCGGATTGCTCCTTTAATACCGCTTTCTGTATTAATTTTGGGTATTATTTGCGGTCGATTAATTAAATATATGCAAGAACAAGGTATTCCCCAAGCTGAGACTTTAGGTAAAGTAAAAGAACTAGAAAAGCAAGTTACTCAAGCTGACCAAGAAGACCGAAAAACTTTGATCCCCATGCTATCAGAAGCGGAGCAATTGGTGCAGCAAATGAAGTTGGAAGCAGCGACAAAAGAAGTTGATAAAATATCTGCTCGTTTTGAATGTTTGCAACAATTACGTAATATAGAACAAAAATTAGAACCTTTCAAAACTCATCCCCAAGTGAAGGGGGACAGTGGGATTATTCAAAAAATCAATAATATACGGACACAAATTGATTTATCTCAAGATGAGCAGGCAAAAGTTTTATTAGAAGAACTACAGCAAGATATAGGCAAATTGCAACTTCCTCCAATGATGGGAGATAAGACACCTTTTAATCTATCAGAAATTGTTAAAGAGGTAAAAGATGCAGTTGTTGCAGTAGGAGATTCCGTACAATATGGTATAAAAAAGCCTGTAGATAAATGGGTGCAATGGTTGCAAAGAACCCTAATTTTCTTATCTGGAAGCAAATTTCGTGCTCAAGCAACCTATTGGTTTGCCCGTCCTTTGTTTTCGCTGATGCTGTTGTTTGGTTTATCGATAGTAGGACTGCGTTCTTTATACATCCAAAAGGGAACCACTTTTGGTGCTGACCCTTTTTCTGATTATTTGGGGTTATTTATTTGGGGTTTGAGTGCGGATGTAGCGAGTCGTAGTTTGAGTAATTTCGCTGGAGAAGAGGAGAAAAAGGGGTGATTTTACTGACTTTTTTCTTCGTTTGTATTAACTTTCGCAGCAACTAACCACACCAACTCAATATCCAAATCTAAAGAAGACGATTCTTCAATCATTGAACCACATTTTGAAGCGGTATAGCGACACAAAGCACATAAGTCAATTAATCATTTTTGTCAAACGTCATCCGAAATATTAGTTTTTTAAGATGTATTGACTCTATACCAAAGCGACGAACAATCAAAAGCTGCTCTTCTTCAGTTGGCATTGTATCTAGTGTTAGTAAATATTCTAAAAACGGTTGCGAATTTGCTCCATCTGAATCATCTTCTGTAAAGTGTGATTCTTCTGTAGAATCCGCGTGCGACACACCACTTTGCTCAAGCTGCGGGTGTTTTCCCATTTTCGAGAGCAACCATTCTTCTATTTTTCCCTTCTGTGGCGGTTGTAAGCCAAACGTTTGACAAGTCGCTGCAAATTCTTGTCCAATCAAAGCATCAACATAAAATTGCTCCAACCAAGTCAAAAATTCCTCATTTCGAGGTAATTCTACTCCTTGTTTAACGCTAAAAGTTTGTATTTGTTTACCCAAACGAATTCTTTCTAGTACAGGTCGGCGTAAATAAATAGACCACTATTGTGAGATACTAAATAATAAGCTTTTTGAGCTGTTTTGGTTAACAAAGTAGGAAATCAGGGTGTGGCAAGATTATTTCCAAAACCATTGAATTTAAGCGATTGTGAACGTTTGGAACTCCAGGAGTTGATAAACCGCCATAATACGCCGCAACAGTTAGCACTGCGAGCAAAAATAATCTTATTAGCATCTGATGGTAAAAATCATCGCTCAATCGCCCGAACATTAGATATTAATAGACATACAGCTTGTTTATGGCGAGAGCGATGGCTGGCAACATCATGTACAGGTGGGTTAACAGTAACTCAACGATTGCAAGACTCTGAGCGTGTTGGCGCACCTGTAAAATTTAGTATGGATCAAGTTTTACAGTTATTTGCGATCGCATGTTCAAAGCCTGAAGATTATGGAAGACCAATAAGTCATTGGACATCACGGGAACTAGCAGACGAAATCATGAAACAGGGAATTATTGAAAGTATATCTATCCGGCATGTTGGAAGATTATTAGAAGAAGCAGAGCTTAAACCCCACCAGAGTCGCTACTGGTTAACCCCCCCCTGTGGACGAAGAATTTGACGCAAAGCTTGATGATATTACTGGTTTGTATATTAGTGCGATTGAACGCCATCAAAGTGGAGAGCGTACAATATCAATTGATGAAATGACTGGTATTCAAGCTACTGAGCGTATAGAAAAAGACTTGCCGATGCGACCTGGTAAAGTTGAAAAAAGAGAGTTTGAGTACGTTCGTCATGGTACGCAAAGTTTAATTGCTAGTTTTGATATCGCTACTGGTCAAATTATTGAACCAAGTTGTGGAGACTCTAGAACTGAGGAGGATTTTGTCCAGCATATTCGTCGAGTTATTGAAAGCGACCCCGATGCGAAAAAATGGCATCTAATCATGGATTGCCTTAATACTCATCAGTCTGAGTCGCTCGTTCGTTTAGTTGCAGAAAAAGAAGGTTTGAATCTCGATCTAGGTATTAAGGGAGAAAGCGGTATACTCAAATCCATGAAATCTCGTACTGCTTTTTTAAAAGACCCAAAACATCGAATAATTTTTCATTATACCCCAAAACATTCTTCTTGGCTTAACCAAATTGAGATTTGGTTCAGTATTTTGGTTCGTAAATTACTTAAGCGTGCCAGCTTCACAAGTCAGGATGACCTCAAAACCCGAATCATCAAATTTATTAACTACTTTAATAAAACAATGGCTAAACCTTTTAAGTGGACGTATAAGGGTAAAGTGTTAGCTATTTAATGGTCACTTTATTTCCGCCGTGCTGTACTAGTAGGTTTGGGGTCGCATCTACTTCTTCACTAATAACATGAGGGTCGTTTGACCCAAAAGCCATTTTATCTAAAAGCCAAATAGCTACTTGCCCAGATTTCGGAACTGACAAGTTAAGAGTTTCACAAGCAATAGTTAATTCGGTTCCCAAAGACGTATAGCTTGCAAGCCAATCCTCCAAATTACCCGAACGAGGAGTAGTACCTTTGTTTGATAAACTAACAACCTCCAAACCTAAATTTACCAGCTTCCTTACTACCATTGATAAGCTTTTGCCCCACTCTGGTATCAGCTTCTCAATTTGAGTACGTGTATCAACATTAATATGAAAAGTCACGCGGTCTTTTTGCACATCAACTGGGCGACCGCGTTTTGGAGGTAACTTTGGGTTTTGCTCAAACTGTTGTTTACTCATGCTTATCTCAGTTTATCGAAACTACAAAGCATATTTAAAGCATTTCAGAACAATTATTTTAAAAAACGTAACTTTTAATCAGTGTGAAAATAATTTACCCCTAATAATATTTCTAATTTATAATCCTTATGTTTTATCATCTAAAGCTTTATCCTCCTTTAACCATTCATTCATTGCCTGCTCAATTAACAAATTGCATAGGTTGCTGATTGTACGCTTTTCCTTTTTAGCTCTCTTTTCAAGGGCTTGCATCAGTTCTGGCTCAATATAAATTGTGGTTCTAGGTTTTTTTGTAGGCACGTCAAAATATAAAAACTGGTCATAATTCATTATTTTTGCTCTCTTCTTAATATTTGTCACGGTGCATTACCAGTTGACATAGTTCATCACCCAGTTTACTATAACTGTATTGGTAAAAAAATTTATACAGATCCAATGCATAAACAAATATGAAAAGACTGCTGTTACGGCAGATAATCTCAGTTCAAAGCCTTTCTCATTACTTAAGAGTAAACTGCTTTCCGGTTTAATCAATCAGAATCAAAGCTAGCTTCCAATTCTTCAATAGAAATATTTTTGTATCGCGCATATTCTGTGAGTTGCTGATTAATACTTTCAAAATTAGCCTCTAGTCTTGCAGCAATAATTTGAGCCGCAAATGCAGCCGGAGGACGACCCCGAAGCTTTGCCCAAAGCTTTAACTTCCGAAAATCATAAGGGGATAGGGTGATTGAAAAACGAACGTTGTCCTCTGCCATGTCTAATAACTCTTCTCGCTGTGTCTTCATTAATTTACACCTTCTTTATTCTCTTTTGGGATGTTGTAGTGATGCTTTAAAGAATCTATGATTGTAAATATAGCATTAAAGATGCTTGACAGAACCTCCAGGTATTCTCTAGAGTTATATTTGAACAAAAGTAATTTATATACAGCCTAAAAATGCTTGCGAGTTATGTAAGAAAAATAAAATTTCAGTATCGAGTCCAAAAGTTCAATACTCCCGTAAACCCCTTTACCTATAAGCAGGAATCTTGAAATATGAAAAACTGCGAAATCCTCAAAAGTTTACCAAAAGAAGGTTTAGAACCCAGGCAGTTTCTACGTCACTGCTTCGGTATCACCGAACTGACTCCCTCTGAGTTGCTCGAAGAAGAAACAGACAGCCAATATCGCAAAAAATGCATTACGGTATTCTGTGCAATCTTTGATATTCAGCGAGCAACGGTTCGTAAATGGGGAAGCGACCTTAACTTTGATGGGATGCCCAAATACTGCAAGATTGCGCTTGCTTATATCTATGCTGCCCAAATTGCGCCTCATCAGCTAGGAAGCATCTTAAAAGGGAATTTTGCTCCACCATCGGTTGATGCTCAAACGTTTCTAGAGAAAGTTCTTTTAGATGGGTTAACGGAGCAGGAAGTATTGCAAACTGTTTCTCATGCTAACTTTCGTGGAACTTGCGTTAAAACTCTTACCCAAGTTCTGCATATTGGCACAAAATCAGTCCAAGACTGGGGACAAGATATGTCGTTTCACAAAATGCCCCAAATTCACAAGCACACTTTGGGTTATGCGTTGGCTGCTATTTCCCGAGCATCATCGCTCTACACTTCTCCCAAGGCTTGCTTGCCCCAAGCAGTGTCTAAAGCGCTCTCAACAGCAGCTTAAGTTATTTAGATTGGTCGGATTAGAAAAATTGGTCTTTAGCGTAGACCAAAGACTATTAAAAGCAAATTGAATTTATCATGACTGGACTAATTCTTGCAACCGAAAGGTACACCGAGCAGAACTATATTGACTCCAATCCTACGGTACACATTGAGCAAAGTACTTTGGAGTATCTGTATGCAGCATTCTCGCTTTACGAATGTAAGCACACTCTTAACAGGAAACAGTATCGCGCACTGTTGGAGGAGTATGGATGGGATAAAGGGAGTGCCGAAGAAAGGCGATCGCTAAAAATTGCAGAGAATTTTCAAGCTTTTGTTGGATGTCCGGAACACTTGGCTGTTTTACCAGTATCGATATTACTAAGATTATGCTCGCAGAATTACAAGGTTTTGATTGAAAAATTGCAAGATATTCCCATTGGAGGATTGACTTGCAGACTTGTCTTAGAACTGATTAAGGAAAGAGGAAAGTTTCTCAAATCTCAGAAAACAGAGAAAAAAGTTGGTAATTGGCGAGCAACACCAGATGGTAATCGGTATTATACTTTCGGTAAAATAATGGAGGATGACCATCAAACAGGAGTGCTTACAGATAAGCTAATAGAGCAATCGGGATTATCCCCACAGCGAATTGTCAGAATGGCGATCGCGGATTTGTACCAGAAGCAGCAAGCTGAGATTCCAGAAGATAGAATTAGCACTCTAACGGAATTGATTACTGATGAAGCTAGCGATCGCAACAACTCCAAAGATGTTGTGAATCAAGTAGACTGGGAATCTAAACAGCAAGAATTTGAATCATTATTGCAAAAAGATACAGAAGATACTGACTCTGAATACCCGGAAGAATCAGATATTGACTTATCAGAAGATGTACAGCCTGTAATTATTCAAACACCTGTATCTGAAGAATTAGAAACAATACCTACACCCTTAGAACTAGCAACCAAATTACAATTCCTTCGTTCGTTACCAATACCTTTTAACAACAAAGATCAGAATTTTGCTTGTGAGGTGGTAAATTCTATTGCTTCGACTTGTAATACTTGGGAATCTATTGCTACAGTCACTCAACGTGATTCTATGTCTTTAAGCTTTGTAATTGGGTTTTTGGACGACGAGCATAAAGCTTGGTTGGAGAATTTACCCAAGCTTTTGGCAGAGTATGCTGTAGCTCATCCAGAAGAGTTGATGTGGGTTGATGGAGTCATCCGTAGAAGAGCTTTGGCTGTTATGGGTTTTGAAGTTGGTAGTAAGGTAGAGGTGATAACAGATAGCCATAGCTATTTCGGACGCAGAGGTCATGTTGTTGATTTATCAATAGAAAACAAAGCTCCCATCGGTGTAAGATTTCCGGGAATTAGAAAATATTTTTATTATACAGATTTAAAATTAATTTGTAATCAAAACCAAGATGATGCTGCATCCGAAGATATTTCAAACAAAGTTGAAATGTTAGTGCAAGCGACTGGCTGGGAAGAAGTTATTTTAATAACCCAAAATTGGAATGAAGAATTAAAATCTAATGTTTGGAAAACGTTAAGTGAAGAAGAAAGACAGCGTATTAATGAGCTAAAAAACCAGCATTTTGAGAATTTGGAGAAAATGCCTCAAGTGGGAGATAAAGTAACTTGGAATAATTGTCCAGCATATTTGAATAGTTGGCAGCCATTTTTAATTATGGATATACAAGGTACGGAAGCGAAGTTAGATGTTTACCAGCCTATGGTGCCGCTAGCTGAATTGTCTAAGGTAGAAAATTGAGTTGGTGTAAGCATTTTACGATAATGATTTGGTTTCAATCCCACCAGTAGGAAACAACAACTGCATCTCGACTATGCTTAAATTCATCTCCTAACAGCGCTTCTTCAAATCGATATCTTAGTCTACGTTGGAGTCGATAACTGTATTCTTCATTTGTACCATCGCTAACTTCTACTGAATCTGCTTGCCACTTTTTACCTAAGCTTACAAGTTGAGATACTCTCATATCTTGATTTTCTGTCAAAACATATAAGGTGTCTGCGGGATAGGCAACAAAATGGATAATACTGCTATCTGGCATTGGACGGTAGTTTGCCATCGCAATCAAGGTATCAATTAAACCACCAAAGCTCAAACCATCTTCATCTGGTGCAAAAATCGGTTTTGTGAATAAAAAACTTGCCCATAAATCCGGATGTTGCAAAAGATCGGTAATAACAGTTTCCCCGTTAAAATTATTGAATTGACGTTGCCAAATCAATGCAGCAAAAAGTTCCTGGGGAGAATATGATTGGGCTATCGCTTGAATTTTGGTCAATTCCAGCATAACTTTTAATAGTGTAGGACTTAAAATGACACATTTTTTATTGTAGGGTATGTGACACGTTGAGCGATTTTGAACCTAATCATAAGACTTGTAGTGTCACGCACCATCTGAGTATTGCTCCCATCGCGTAAGTCCTTTAGGGGTTTGTGGTTTGGATTTTATAGACTTAGAATACAACTGAACTATATTCCATAGCTTTAATTTTTAGTAGGTAGTTGGGAATACTAAATAAAACTGACTTAAAAGATATCAGGAGTTTTGTATCTGCCATGCTATGCCTTGCAGCTAATTACCTAAGTTTAAATATTGGATTTACTAATCTATCTTTACACTTTGTAGGATTTATAAATAGAAATTTGAAAAATAAATCTCCTATAAATACTTTAAATAGTAACAATATCAGCAAATAATTTAAGTAATATTACTGTTTTTTTACTATTCATTTATGTATAGGTAGTTTTTTGTGAGTCAAGAAAAAGAATACAGCGGAAATATTACAGGTTTTTCTATACCTTCGGTAGCAATCATACGTCATATTCAGAATTTACTTCGAGACAGTTACAAAGAAGGCTTTCCTATCATTAAGGAAATTATTCAAAATGCGAATGATGGTGGTGCGAGGAGGTTAGATATTGGAATATCTAAGGGATTAAAAGATGTAAGTCATCCACTTTTACAAAATCCAAGTTTATTTTTTGTTAATGATGGAAATTTTACAAATGAAGATGCTCAAGCGATTAGTTGGTTGGGGATGGATATAAATGCTCAGAATTCGGCAAAAATTGGCAAATTTGGTTTAGGACAAAAAAGCATTTTTCATTTCTGCGAAGCTTTTTTTTACATTGCAAGTTCTGAATCTATTACAGAAAAAATCTACTATCAATTTGTCAACCCTTATGCAGAATTTAATTACGATCTCGGAAAATTTATTGACCAGCAACGCCCTAAATGGGGAGGCTTTACTCAAAAAGACAAAGACATAATAGAAAACTATTTACTAAATAGCTTACCACTTGAGAAACAGTATTTTATTCTTTGGATACCTTTACGAATGCAAGAAGCCGATCAACGCAATATCCTATCTAAGTATTACAATGACTGCTCTATCCAAAAGAGTTTACCCGAAGATATGGATAGCAAAATTGCGATGATATTACCAATGTTGCAATCGCTGCAAGAGATTTATTACTGGTGTCCTAATGATACAGGTTATTTAGAGCAAAAATTTCACGTTTTTTTGAAGGAGGATGCGAAACGCTGTTCCTATCCTAAAGCAAAAGAGGAATGGCAAGACAACCATAAAAGAATAAAACGTTCGCTAATTGGTCAAATATCTCTTGCTCCAGATAGTGACATTATCTATGGAGGTGTTGAATCTATTGTTGAAGCAGAAAAATTTTACTCGCTATTAAGAAGTCAACCCGATAGTAAAATACCAAATTTTTGGAATGCTTTAGGAAATTCAACATATTGGTTAAAAATACCCGTAGAAGATCGAGGAAAACAAGTGTATGTTCCTGATAAAGCAATTCCTCATTGTGCTGTTATCTTTTCTCGAAAAAAAGCCCAAACAATAGGAAGTTTGACAGTACAATGGGCAGTTTTTTTACCTCTTGGGGATGGAGAAGAAGATGCTGAATTTGAAAGCGTGAGTTGTGAAGGGGATTGGGATTACACACTGTTACTTCATGGTTACTTATTTCTTGATTCTGGACGACGTAACATCAAAAAACTCCAGGATATTTATGAAGGCAAGATTTTTCAGAATCTTCCAGGAAATGGGGATGAAATGATTGAACAATGGAATAATATTCTTGCAAATTCTGGGACTTTAAGTTATCTCTTAGCAGCACTTGAAGAATTTTGTAGGGAACATCAAATTAATCAAGAACAAATAAAATCTATATGTACATCAATATTACGCACCAAAATATTTAAAAGTAATAACTGCCATAAATATTTATATGGAGACTACTATTGGGTTTACCGACTTCATCCTGAAAAATGCAGTTGGCAGTTAATTGAAAAAACACAAAAATTTTTAGCTTTACCAACGATTCCAGAAGGAATATGGACTGTTTTTCCGAAGTTACATGAGTATGCTAATGATTATTGTCTAATTTTAGAAAGTAGTCCAAATTTATTGCTTCAAGATGATTTTTTGAGATGGGAAGAAGAGCAAATCATAGCGATACTTACAACATCGAATAATGCAGAAAACATTTTTTCTCAAAGTCGATACGTTGAGTTTATGGCAAATTTATTAAAACAATTACCAAACTCTCTGTCTAAGGAATTACAAAAATCATTAAAAAATATTCTCAATCAAGCATTTATTCAACTAGATACCCACAAATTAGAATCCTCCAAAGAGATACTTTGTCAATTAATTGGTCTATTTGATGAATATAGTTGGTTTGAAATTGATTGCAATGACACAAATATTTTAATAAATTTACAAAAACAAAGTTTAGATATCCTAATTGTTCCGATGGACTTTGCTCCAGAGAGAGGAAGACTACCCTTACTGAATGGTAATGATGCAAATTTAATAATTCGTTCTATTTTAAATACAAATTCTCCAGAAGGTAACTTAGAAAATAGCCAAGAACTTATTAAGCAAATTATTAATGGAATTAAAGCAGAGGAAATTGCTAATTTTATAAAATATACTCAAAATTTAAAGTTTATTCCAGGATTCGACTGTCGCAACAACAAAAATAGTTATTATTCTCCTAGTGACATCATAGAAATCAAAAAGCAAAAATTACTATTTAGAAATTCCTTAGAAAGTAGGGAAGTTGTAAAAGATTTACAAACAGCTTTAAAAGATATAACAATTGTTTTAGTAAATTATGAATTTTTTAGCAAATTATTCACTAAAGAACTAGAATATTGCACAAACTCGACTTGCTTCACTTTGCTACAAAATCAACCAGAGTTATCAGATGTCAATAATCGTAAAGAATTATTTAAGAGGTTATTACATAGGTAAATATTATGAATTATACAAAGCATCAAAATTTTTATGAATTACGCTTTTTATTACATGGAATTCGAGAAGAATATAACAGTGATAAACCTCTTTATATAACTTCGCAGGAAAACTCTTTCTGGGAGAAAATTGCTTGTAAAACAATTGAATCCTGGCGGATAGTTCCACGAGATTTAGCTAATATCTTATCAAAGGATTGGTGTAATGTACTCAACATTCAAGAAATCACACCGAAAAACATTATTTCAGACTTATCACCGGAGTCAATTAAAGCGTCGGATTTTCCATCAACTGAGGAAAAAGAAGAACTTTTAAGCCAAATATTACTTGCGAAGAAAGAAGAGTTGTGGAAAAAGATTCCCCTTCATGAGACTGTTGACGGTAAATTTGTCTCTATTGACAATCAAACATATTTAGAAAATCCTAATTACTCTTGTGATGATAAATTACGAAATATTATAAAAATCATAAAGTCTACTTCTAATTTACAACAAAACTTGATTCCTCTATGGACTCCAGAAGCAGCAATTAATATCATTATTCAGCAACCTAATATCGGGCATTTTTATTTGCTAGTTCTGGAATTAATACCTGAAGCAAGTAATGAATTAAAACAAACACTTAAGAAATTAAAATGGCTTCCTTCACGTTCAGGAGGAGGTATGACATATCCTAAAAATGTAGTTAACTTAGCTATTAAAGAATTAAGTGATAAGCTAGAAGATGAATTAGAGTACGTCTTTGTAACAGAAAACAGTAAGTATGTAATTTTATCTAAATTAAATGTTGAAAAAAAATATGTAGATGTATTAAATACTATCTGCTCAGATTGGTATGACAATAATATACTCAAATTTTTACTAAGTGAGACTAGTCAAACTCATGAATATTGTAATTTAATACTTAAAACTTTAAAATTACTTCAAGATAGAAAACAAACTATTAGTAAGGAAAATATTGATCTGTTAAGAAATAAACTGTGGCTAGTTGATTCTAGAGGTAAAGCGATCGGTATAAACAAAATTATTTATTTTCCGGCTCTCAGTGATGAATTTACAAATATTCTTACGCAGTTAAAATCTTGGAATTACGTTACTCCAAAAATGTTAAATGAGGAGATTAATATTAATTTCTGTCTTGAAGATAATCAACTCCAAGATTTATTTTGTACAAATAAAGATGCAATTAGAGAAGTTGGAAATGCTTTAAATCAATTACCGAATTATCATATTGGTGATTTTGACATCGATAGTTTCCCTATCAATGAATTTATCCAGGTTTTTAAAGACTTTACGGAATTACCTGCACTCGCTTTAAGAGAAAAAATATCAGAAGGTGATTTTCAAAAATTTATTTTACCAAATCTTCTCAAACCAATTAATAATCATGATAAATTAATTAAAATACTACAATGGATTCATGTAAATTATCAAAAACCTTCCAAAGAGACTATTTTAGTTTATAACAAATATTTAGAAATTGCTTGTAAGGATTTACAAGTTTTTGCTAAAGAAGTATTGCCAAAAATTCAACTATTGAATCAACATGAACATGGGCAATGGAAATTACCATATGAGCTTTGTGATTATAAGAGAAATACTGGTATTGATACCAGATATTTATTGCATACTCAACAAAGACAAATATTGAGTATTTATTTAGATAATTCTATTCCCTTGAGAAATATATCAAAATCAGTAGAAATTATTTCTGAAACAGAAAGTAAAAAAAGTAAAGCTGAAATTCTTCAAGAGTATTTTCGTCATTGGCTGAATTATATAAATTCTGAAGCTATTGGTGCTTTTCTGTGTGTACTCTCTGGTACAGATATAGAAGTTAAAAATCTTGCAAAGAATTATTTAAGAAGACGTGACTTTAATGATTTAAAGGAACAGTTGCTATGGAGTCACATTGCTAAAGAAAAAAATCTTAGTGTATGTATATTATCTTCCGATAGTGATTTCATAGAAGTTAAAAATCTATTTAATGATTTAATAAATGTACCAAAATCATTAAATCAGTTGCCTAGCCATATTTTTATTGGAGAGCTTACTCCAAATTCAACAGAAATTATATTCATTGACTTATCAAAAAAAGAGTTAGCAAAAAATAAACTTAAAGAAATCTTGTTAACATCGATAAAGATACTTATTGAAAAAGTTTATGGAACCCAGACTAATTATGAACCTTTAAATCAAATATGGAAACATATTGACGAATCAAAACAATTAGAGATTGAAGCAGCTAAATATTTTATTATTAAGAATTTGAATTATATTTTTAGAAGCTTAAGAGTTGAAAATTCTCAAATTAAAGAGAAGCTAAATCAATGGGAAGAAGAAGAATATAAATTAGCAACTAAAAACATTAAAGGATCAAGTTATAGCTATACGAATGATAAAATAAAAGAAATTATACATTCTTTGCAAGATATTATTTATAATCAACCTTTAGTCAAAAGTAATATTTTAGAATCAGTCCGTCGGCAAATTTCGCAGAGTCAATATGGTTATAAATTTAGTAATATTCCCTTTGAATTATTTCAAAATGCTGATGATGCCGTTGGCGAATTACAGAAAATGTATGGGAACAATCCCTTCGAGCCTGAAAGATTCACATATATTCTAGATTGGGATTCAGAATATCTAAGGGTAATGCATTGGGGAAGACCTATTAATTGTTTTACTCATCCTAATATAGCTGATAAAGATTTTAAAAAAGAAGGATTTGAACGTGATTTAACTAAAATGCTATGTTTCAATATTTCTGATAAATCAGAAGATACTACTGGCAAATTTGGCTTAGGGTTTAAAACTGTCCACTTAGTTAGTAAGGAACCAATCGTAATTAGTGATGACTTATGTTTTTCTATTCATGCAGGTTTGCTTCCCTTTGCTTTAGAAGATTTAGAGTTAGAGCGGCAGCTACGCGATAAACTACAAAGCCAACAGCCTTCTTCGGGTATTACAGATGGTACACTTATTAATTTAAAAATTGATACAGATGTAATTACTAATGTTCATGAAATTATTAGTGATTTTGAAGAAAAAATTAGTTTGTTACTTGTTTTTTCAAAATTTATTAAAACTTGCAAATTTATAAGCAATTCCTCTTTACAACAATCTTTAACCTGGACTCCCATCAAGGTGTTAGGAATTCCAGGAATTGAGTTTGGAAAAGTTACAATCTTAAATAAAACTCACAATCTACTTTGCTTCCGGATTGAAGATGCAACTGTTGCGATCGCACTTCCTGAGAACTTTGCAGATAAAACTTCTCCATTATCTAACTTTCCTACATTTTGGGTAACGACTCCAACAAAAGAAACATTAAGCTTAAGGTTCCTTCTCAATGCAATGTTTGATGTCACAACGGGACGCACGAGCTTAGATCGCAATTCCCAGCGCAATATCGAACTCGCTTCAAAAATAGGTCAGGGATTAGCAGACAAACTTGACCAGCTTTTTAAGGAGTCACGTTCTAACTGGGAAGCATTACGCGATAATCTTGAAATCAAAGAAGCTGATGAATATACATTTTGGGAATTTTTATGGAATGTGTTAGTAGTTGACTGGCTCAAAAACAGTACTAAAAACAACATTGAAGACGCGACACAAAAGCTAATCAAAGAAGCTTTTGGTGGTGAATACTGCTCTATGGGATACTTAATTGCAAGTCACCCAGCATTGCCTAATGGTCTGTATGGTAAGCTATATCGTCAATTGGTACGGCTAGAAAAAATTCGCTACGTTGTAGAAGGTATTCTTGCTAAAGAAGAATACTTTGAGAAAGTTGTAAACTGGCGAAGTTTCCAGCGAAATTGTCAGCCTAGTCATGTTGTGTGTAATACGGTTTGGCAAGATGTTAAAAAATTACTCAATAAAAGTGATCCAAGTGATATTAATAAGCTGCGATTTACTGATGTATTAAAGTGGGAACTAGGAAATAAGCAAGTATCTCCCAAGAAAGCAGTTGCATTAGATAAAATTGTTAACCGCGATTTTTTGAAGCAATTACAATCAACTCAATCCCATACTAAAGAGTATGACTATATTAAAACCGAACTACAAGATGTTTACTTTTTAAGCCAAGATAACAGTTATGTATTAGCTTGTAAATTACTAGTCAAAAATAATTCAGAAGAAGAAAGATTACTTGCTGCATTTGCTCCTGAGTCTCGTTTATTACACTGCGATTACACTGATACTAATCTTGATTTTTTCCTTGCCTGTCGCGAACAAAGGGAAACAATCGAACCTGATGAGATGGTGAAATGGGCGGTTGCAGCTCACACAAAAGAAAAAGAGCAAGCTGTAAGAGAATATTTAGTTAAAGGGGAACGGAAACAAATATTTATTACAGCTTTGCAAGCTTCTAATACTAAAGCTTGGATGGAAGAAGATAGAGGAATTAAAGAGATTTTCAACATAAATTATCAAAAAGAAAATGTTCAAAAAGTCATTAGGGGAGAGATTTCTTGGAATGAGTTAAATAGTTCATCTGAGGATGAAAGTCAAAACCAAACTGCGCCGGAAAATTCAACATCTAACACGAACAAGACACTCAAAGAAATTTATATTTGGTGGGAAACTAACCACGTTACTCAAATTGAGAAATATAATCAGCGTCTTTATCCTATGGGGATTGATGAACTCGAACAGAAATTACAAAACCGCGATCGCAGTGCATGGTTAATGTTGTTTTTTCTCGGTGCAACTCATACAATGGGACGCACAAAACATGAACAGCACAGGAATTTTATCAAGTTTTGTTTGGATAAAGGTTGGTGGGATACTTTTTCTAAACCAAATTCTGGAAATTTGCATCGGGAGTGGATGAGTGTTCTTGATGATTACATGGAATCTCAGTCTGATGATACCCAGTGGTATTACTGGATGGAAAAATACCCAACTATTTACAGAATTGCCAGTTATTTAGATAACTATATTACTTCATTTCTTAGTGTTGAACATATTCAGGAAGATTTTAATTTGAAGTTAATCGTAGCACCAAGGGTAAATCCAGCTTTCCAAGGTGGTGGAGCTGATGCACCACCTCTACGATTGGGAATTGGTGCCAATTTCATAGTTAGAGAATTAGTACGTTTAAATATTGTAGAACCTACAAACTATGTAATACCTCATTGCTTTGTGCCGCGAGCCAATGTTAGAAGACTGTTTACCCGTCTTGGATGTTCGGAATTAAACATTCCAGATTACCAAAATTCTACAAAAATACATGATTTTTTAATCGATCGATTAAATCTATCAGATTTGCCCGCAGCTACTTTTCACAATTCCTTTGATATTCCATTTGAGTTATGTCCAGAAAATCTTAAAAATTCTTTGCAAAATAATCTTTCTGCTGCCGATTTCAGGGAAGATGGTGATTTTTATAAAGAAGAAGAAAACTAAAAATGGAAAAATTATTCAAACAGGGCGATCGCGTATTTCATCCCAAATACGGTAACGGACAAGTAAGAACTGACGAAGAAACTACGGTAATCGTTCGTTTTGAACATGGTTTAGAAGAATCTCCCAAAGAAGAATTAACTCGTCTGTCTTCTCTGCAAGAAACTATCAATTCTCCACAGTGGCACGATCCTTTTGAGGCAATAGCTCGCGTGCAAGCACTTACAATCCGTTCGGTTAATGATGTTTGGGGAATATTTTCTCTTGCACGTATAGCTCTACTACCCCATCAATTATGGGTTTGTCGCCGCGTTGTTCAGGAAATTCCTGCACGTTGGCTAGTTGCAGATGATGTTGGCTTAGGCAAAACCATTGAAGCTGGGTTAATTCTGTGGACATTACTTACAAAAGGAGCTGTTAAACGAATTTTAATTCTTTGTCCTGCTTCTCTTGTCGAACAATGGCAATACCGATTGCGGACAATGTTTGATATTCGCTGTACTCGATATAGTACCGAAGCTGACACAGCAAAAAGCGATTTTTGGAATACCCATCATCAAGTTATTGCTTCATTGCCCACACTCCGCAAAAATAGCGGCGATCGCCATCAGCGACTATTTGATGCAGACTCTTGGGATTTACTTATTGTTGATGAAGCTCATCATCTTAATGCTAATGAAAAAAGCGGTCCTACACTTGGATATAACTTTGTCGATCAACTAATTAATAAATATCAGAAAGTTCCTTCGGTTGTCTTTTTTTCTGGAACACCCCATCGCGGTAAAAACTATGAGTTTTTCTCTATGCTTAAGCTTTTAAGGGAAGACTTATTCGACCCAAAAAAAGCCTTAGAAGAACAATTAAAGTATTTACCGGGAGTGATGATTCGCAATAATAAGCAGTCAGTCACTGATATGAAGGGAAATAAACTATTTTTTCCCGCAAAGGTACGCTCGGAAGTGTATGAATATTCATCCGAAGAATCTTTATTTTATGAAAAATTAACGGAATTTATTTTAACAGGTAAAGCTTATGCATCCGGACTAGATGATTTTAACAGACGGGCAGTTATGCTTATTTTAATCTGTATGCAGAAATTAGCCTCTAGTTCCGTGGCAGCCATTTCTAGGGCATTAGAAGGTCGTTTAAAACGAATTGATACTAGCCGTAAGGAACTAGAGAATGTTAAGCGAAAGAAACGTGAATTAGAACAACAATTAAGTAATCTTGAGGATGAAGAACAACTTGACAGCGATGAAATAAATCAGTTGGAAGAGCGGATTCTTGAAATTACTGAAACAATTCGACTTACGGAAGATGAAGAACTTCGCTTGCGGGAACTGGTAAACACAGCTAAAGGAATCAAACAAGAAACCAAAATTCAGAAGATTTTGGATGTACTTGATAATCAGTTTGCTAACAGACAAGTACTTTTTTTTACTGAATATAAAGCAACACAATCATTGCTAATGTCAGCATTAATTGCCCGATATGACAATGATAATTGCGTAACTTTTATTAATGGTGACGAACAAGCAACAGGAGTGATAAATACATCTAATCAAACTTGTAATTTACGAGAAAAACGAGAAAATGCTGCTGAAAAATTCAATAAACGAAAAGTTAGATTTCTAATTTCAACTGAGGCTGGTGGTGAAGGTATTGATTTGCAAGAAAATTGTTATTCTCTGATTCATGTTGATTTACCGTGGAATCCCATGCGTTTACATCAGCGGGTTGGTCGCTTAAATCGTTACGGGCAAAAAATGGCGGTAGAGGTAATCACACTACGCAATCCCGAAACCGTAGAAACACTGATTTGGGACAAACTAAATCAGAAAATAGATAACATTATGAAGTCACTTCAACAAGTAATGAATGAACCAGAAGATTTATTACAACTTGTTTTAGGAATGACATCACGAAAATTATTTCGAGAAATTTTCAGCGAAGCGGATAAACACCTTGAAGAATTGCACCAGTGGTTTGATACCAAAACTGCTAAATTTGGCGGTAAAGATGCGGTTGATGTCGTGCGTGAAATAGTGGGTAGTTGTAATAAGTTTGACTTTCAAAAGACATCACCTTCATTACCACAACTTGACTTACCCGATTTACAACCATTTTTCTTAACAATGCTTAACTTGAATAAGCGTAGAGTTAAAGTGTCCCATGAAAGTATCTCATTTTTGACACCCGATAGTTGGCGTAATGACCCAGCAATTCAAAGAGATTACCAACTAATGCATTTTAACCGTTACCAGCGCGATCGCGATACAATGCAGCGTTTACTTGGGGTTGGTCATAAGTTGTTTGATGCAGCTTTGTTACAAGCTATGAATTTTACTGCAAATGTATCTGTTTTACCAAATTTAGAAACAGCTTTGTTCATATTTATTCTTACAGACCGCGTAACAGGAAAAAACTTTAATATTAAACAAGCAGTTTTCGGAGTCAGTATAGATTTATCTTATCAAGCAACTATCTTAAAGGATTGGGAACTATTAGAAACTTTAAATAATTATTTACCAAATTTAAAAAAAATATCTCCTTCTTCCGATCAGTCTCAACTAACCTCAAGTCAAATTGTTCAATTATTAGCTGAAGCAGAAAATTATTTAAAAAAGCATTTGAGCAAATTAGATTTACCGTTTAAGATACCATCTATGCAGGTAGTCAGCACGCTTTTACCATCAAAATAAAGTTGTTAAATATATTTTAAATATTTTGATGATCAATGAGCGTATAGCTGAGTGATTCCGATGGGATGGTCGCAGACCGTTTATCTCCCTTAGAGAAATCGCCATCAAACCCATCCACCCTGTATAAAATACCCTAACGGCAATTAACTTGATATCTTGATATCATATGTAATTGTCTGTAAAAAGACACTTATATACGACCGAGGAAATGCGGGTAAATGGCAAAACTCACCCTTCCCAAGCTGGAACGTCACCTTTTTGCGGCTGCGGATATTTTACGCGGTAAAATGGATGCTTCGGAATTTAAGGAATTTATTTTTGGGATGCTGTTCCTGAAGCGAGCTGCTGATGTGTTCGACGTGTGCTATCAGCAGATTGTCAAAGATTTTATGAGTAAGGGTTTGGGCGAAGATGCTGCAAGAGAAAAAGCGAATAACCCTAACCGCTACACCGCTACGGATTCCGAAGCTTACACGTTATATGTACCAACCCAATCTCGGTGGTCGGAAATTCGCGATACTTTTCACGATAAAATTGCCAACAAGCTGAATATAGCGCTGCAAAGTTTGGCAAATGCTAATCAAGAAGTATTGCAGGATGTCTTTGAGCATATTGATTTTAACAGGCAGGTGGGTGGTAAAAGTACGCTCAACGACCAGCAGTTAAGGAAACTTATCAACCATTTTGATACGCAACCGCTACGTAATGAAGATTTAGAATTTCCCGATTTATTAGGTGCTGCATACGAGTATCTAATTTACTATTTCGCCGATTCTGCGGGAAAAAAAGGCGGTGAATTTTATACTCCCCGTGCGGTGGTTAAGTTAATGGTACGAATTGTAGACCCCCGCGAAGGTATGGAAATATACGACCCCTGTGTGGGTTCCGGGGGTATGTTGATTTTATCGAAGCAGCACATCGAAGAACATGGGGGAAATACTCGCAATTTCCAGCTTTACGGACAAGATAATAACGGGGGAGTTTGGGCAATTTGCAAGATGAATTTATTATTGCACGGTATCCCCAACGCTCGGATTGAAAACGAAGATACTTTGATGGTGCCGATTAAAGACGGAGGTAAGTTAAAGTATTATGACCGTGTTTTGAGCAATCCACCGTTTTCGCAAAACTACAGTCGGGGTAATAATAGCAACCCGATGGAATTCCCCGATCGCTTTCGGCAATTTTGTCCCACATCTGGGAAGAAAGCAGATTTAATGTTTGCCCAGCATATGTTAGCGGTGTTAAAACAAGATGGTATTATGGCTACCGTAATGCCCCACGGTGTACTGTTTCGCGGAGGGGAAGAGAAGAATATCCGAGCCTTATTTATTGAAGAAGATAATTTAGAAGCGGTGATTGGTTTACCACCACAGTTATTTTACGGTACTGGAATCCCGGCTTGTATTTTGGTGATGCGTCCTAAAGGTGCGAAACCATTAGTAACTAAAGGTAAAGTATTGTTTATCAACGCCGATGCAGAATTTCAAGCTGGACGCGCTCAAAATCATTTACGTCCGGAGCATATAGAAAAAATAGTTTCCGCCTATCAAGAGTTTACAACGAATGGGGATTATAAGGGAATTCCCAATTATGCCACTGTGGTGACAAAAGCAGAATTAGCCGAGAATGATTACAACTGTAATATTCGTCGTTACGCAGACAATACCCCACCACCGGAACCCCAGGATGTAAAAGCGCATCTTTTGGGTGGAATTCCTAAATCGGAAGTAGAAGCGAAGCGGGAATTATTTAATGCTCACGGGTTTGATCCGATGAGTTTGTTGCAGCGTAGAGGGTGATATTATGTTCGATTAATTACTTATAAACTATAAAATGTCATTGCGAACGAAGTGAAGCAATCGCAGGATATAGGGTTTAATGGGAACATTTTGCGATTGCTTCGTTCCACTCGCAATGACAAATCACAGGATATAGGATTTAATCGCAAAATCTTGGGATTGCTACCCTTCGGGAAAGCTTTCAGCTAACGTTCCACTCGCAATGACAAATGGGGAGAAAGAATTTAAAAGTATAAATATGGAAGAAGAATATCTTGATTTTAAACCGAATTTAACCGAACGCTCTAGGATAAAGCAATTTATCGAAGCTGATGCGGGGGTAGTGAAGCAAGAAGAAAAATTGCGACAAGCTACTTTAAATTGGTGGGAGAAACACCAACAGCATTTAATTGATTTACCTCAAACTAAGCAGTTGATGGAATTGCGAAAGGAATTTTTACAGACTTTTGAAGCGGTGGTACGTCCCATCGGTTTGTTGGATCGGTTTAAGACGATGGGGGTAATTGTCAGTTGGTGGGAGGAAGCTTATGAGGTTTCTGCTGATTTGAAACGGTTAGCTAATTTGGGTTTCAAGGGTTTGATTGATTCTTGGGTGGATACTATTCGCGATGCTTTGGAAGATACGGAACCGCAGAAATCGGGTACCAAGTTTGACCCTTTAAATCATAAAATTGTCCCGGCTTTGGTTCCTGGATATTTACAAGATTTAGCAGATACTGAAGCGGAAATTGCCACTTTGGAACAGGAAAAAGAAGCTTTTGAACAAGGAGAGGAAGGGGAAACTGAGGAAGATGGGGAAGCGGTGAATGTTGTCAAGGATTTAGAAGAGAAACTTAAAGAATTGAAATATACCATCAAAGAACCCCAAAAACGTCTCAAGGAATTACTGGGAACCGCACGTAAAAAAGGTTCAATTGCTTATCATCAAAACCAAGGGGATGATACAACGGAGTTAGAGCAAGAATTAGCAAAGGTACAATCAAAGGTATTACCGATAGAAAAAGAGATTGGAGAAATTGAGCAGAAGTTGCAACCTTATAAGGATATTGTCGAAAATTTGAAGTCAGCACGGAAGCAGTTGCGGGAGTTAAAAGACGCTTTGGTGCAGGAATTGGAAGCAGCAAGTGCAGCATTGAGTGAAGAGGAAGCGCAAGTTTTGGTTTTGGATTTGTTTCAAACGGATTTATTAACCCAGTTGCAAAGGTATGTGACTGAACACCGTCAGTTAGTAATTGCTGCGGTTGAGAATTGGTGGGATAAGTATCAGGTGACTTTGGGAGAAATTGAGAAAGAGGAAGAGGAAGTTAATCGGGAGTTGGGTGATATGTTGAGGGGGTTGGGGTATGTGTGAAACTTTAACAGATAATTTTGGAAAAGAATGGGAAACAAACACCCTTGGGAAGCTAGGCTTTTTTCAGAATGGGTTAAACAAAGCTAAGCAAGATTTTGGTTTTGGCACTAAATTTATCAACATTTTAGATGTTTATCCAGAAAAGTTAAATGTGGATGAACTTGGTAGAATGAATGCTAATCAATCAGAAGTAGCTATCTATCATCTAGAAGTTGGTGATATTTTGATTGACCGCTCATCAGTAAAATTAGAAGGTGTGGGTTATCCAACTATTTTTGAAGGTGCAGACGAGCCTGTTATTTTCTGTGGCTTTATTATTCGATTTCGCCTATTAACACCTGATGTAAATCCTAGATTTTTATGCAAGGTAATGCGGAATGAATTATTCCGTAATCGTATTTTTCAAATAGCAACAAGAAGTGCAAATGTAAATGTCAACCAAGAGCAACTAGGTAAATTATACGTACCAATACCCCCGCTCAACGAACAGCAAAAAATAGCCGAAATACTCGACACGGTTGATAAGGCGATCGCACTCACTCAAACCCACATCAGCAAACTCAAACTCGCAAAAGCCGGACTGCTCCACGACCTCCTCACACGCGGTATTGACGAGCATGGTCAACTGAGAAACCCCACACGCAACCCGGAGCAGTTTAAGGATTCACCTTTGGGGAGAATTCCGAAGGATTGGGATGTTGAAAAATTTGAGGAGCATATTGGGTATTTAGATAGCGGTTGGAGTCCTGTCTGCGATTCCGAATTAACACCAGAGGGAGAATGGGGAGTACTTAAAACAACTGCTGTTGTATGGAGCGGATACAATTCATTAGAAAATAAAAAATTACCTTCAAATCTACAACCAAAACATAAAGCTGCTGTAGAAAAAGACGATATCTTAATAACTAGAAAAGGACCACGAGAGCGAGTTGGTGTAGTAGTTCATATTCCGTTAACACGTCCAAAGTTAATGATACCAGATACAATTTTTCGAGTTCGTCTGAAACAATCAAGTACATTATTACCTGCATTTGTTCCATTGACACTTGGCTCTGTAGTTGTTAAAAGAGATTGGAATCGAAAAAAAATCGGTTTAGCTGAAGCCCAGGTTGATATAAATTATGGAATTGTTCGCGAAACTTTTATTCATATTCCCTCAACAATAATTCAGAAAAAAATTGTAGAGATTAATAACGTTTATAATTTTCGCATCCGGGAAAAACAAACCCGATTAGAAAAACTCAAACTCGTAAAAAAAGGCTTAATGTCCGACCTACTAACCGGAAAAGTGCGCGTCAAAATCTAATAAACAAAGGAGAAAAAAATGGGATGGGGACTTGAATACACAGTTACAGAATTACCAACAATCGCACAACTGCAAAAAATGCAGCAACTTCCCGGTAACTTAAAATGGGAACACATCGAAGCCAACCACTTAGCAACAACCCCCGAAGAACGCAACAATTATCAAGAAGTCCTGTTACTCCCCCGACTCCAGCGCAAACTTCGAGAAATCAACCTCGACGACAGCGGAAACCCCTGGTTAGATGAACGTCGCATCACTCAAGCCATCAACCAACTGCAACGTCTGGGACCCGGTAAGCTGATGGAGAAAAACGAAACCGCTACAAAACTCCTACTTTCCGGGGTAAAAGTTGATGGAATCACAAATCAACAAGTTACCATCAACCTCATCGACTTCGACCACCCCGAACGCAACGATTACTTAGCAATTAGTCAATTTCGCGTAGATAAACCCGGTGCAACCAGTCCCAAAGATTCCAGTCGTCCCGATATCGTCCTCTTCGTCAACGGTATCCCCGTCGTCGTCATCGAATGCAAAGCTCCCGGTGCAAATATGCTCAAGTCGGGAATACAAGATTTACTCAAATACTCCAATCAACGCAACTCCCTCATACCAGAAGGCTGCGAACCGCTATTTTACTACAATCAATTAATGATATCTTGCACTTCTGCACGGGCTGTAGTGGGAACCGTGGGAAGTCAACCCCAACATTATTTAGAATGGAAAGATACCACACCCTTCGACCCCAATCGCATCGCGGATATTTTAGGTATTGAAAATCCAAGGCTTCACCCAGAGGAATTAATATCGAGTGATGCAAATTATTTATTAACCGAACCTAATAATTCTTCCATCAGAGATAATTCGACAGACTTAATCGATTCTTCCAAACTTAACCGTCGTCAGCAACTGATCGCGGGAATGCTCCACCCTGCAAATTTACTCAACATTATCCGCCATTACACCCTTTTTACCACCAAACAAAACCGTCGCGTTAAAATAGTCCCCCGTTACCAGCAATATCGGGCTGTGGAAAAAGCGATTTACCGCTTGCAAAACGGTCAAACCAAAGCTGAACACGGTAGTGATGACCAAAGAAGCGGTATTATCTGGCATTATCAAGGTTCTGGTAAAAGCTTAGATATGGTGTTTATTCTCCGCAAACTGCGAACTGTACCCGAATTACAAGCTTTCAAAGTCGTCGTGATTACCGATCGCACCGACTTAGAAAAGCAACTTTCGGAAACCGCAACCCTTTCAGGTCAAAGTTTGCAAATCGCCCAAAATATCAAAGATTTAGCCAAAAAATTAGGCGATACCGCACCGGGTATAATATTCGGAATGATTCAAAAGTTCCGTAAAATAGTAGACTCGGAAGAATGGGATAATCTTGACGAATTGAAAACCGCTTTAAATCCTTCCCCAAACATCTTACTATTAATCGACGAAGCCCACCGTTCCCACAGCAACACCTTGCACCTTTATTTATCCGCAGCTTTACCCAACTGTGCCAAAATCGGCTTTACCGGAACTCCCATCATCTCCTCCAAGAAAAAGCAAACCAAAGAAATTTTTGCGAACCAAGAAAATCCCTACATTGATGTATACAGTATCCGCGATTCCCAAAAAGATGGCGTAACGGTTCCCATATTCTACGAAGGTTTGGAAACAATGGGAGCGGTACGAGGTGCAAACACTTTAGACCAACTTTTTGAAGTCTTGTTTGCTGAATGTACCCCCGAACAACTAGCCGAAATTAAATCAAAATACGCCAGAAAAAGCGATGTTCTCAAAGCCAAGGATTTAATCAAAGCTAAGTCTAGACATATGTTACAGCATTATGTCACCCGCATCATGCCGAGCAAATTCAAAGCTCAATTAGCAGCTAGCGATCGCGAAGCCTGCGTCATGTACCAAGAATATCTTACCGCAGCCAAAACCGAACTTATTCAAGAGTTAGAAGCCAAAGCTCCGATATTACAAAACTTAAAATTAGAAACAGCACCAGCCGAATATCGCGACTTATTGCAAGCTTATCCTTACCTAGACACCATCAAACGCTTGGAATTCGCGGCTATTGTATCCGCAGATAGTAAAAAAGACCCCCAAAGTTGGAAAATCTGGACTGATGAAAGCAACCATAATACTTACACAAATCGCTTTTGGAAAACCTTGGATGAAGATGGTTTAGCTTTTTTAATCGTCCAAAATAAACTATTGGTAGGTTTTGATGCACCATTAGAACAAGTATTATACGTAGACCGCAGCTTAAAAGAACACGATTTATTGCAGGCGATCGCCCGCACCAACCGCACCGCTACCGGGAAAGATTATGGTTTAATAGTAGACTACTACGGCATCGACATCGCCGCCGCAATGCAGGTATACGACTCAAAAGACGTAGACGGCGCTTGGTTTGATGTCCGTGAAGAATTACCCAAATTAGAAGCTGCTCATCGCCGAGTCATGGACTTCTGGCGGCAACGACAATTTAGTATCTACGACGACCTTGAAGCCTGCGTAAATGCACTTAATCATGACGAAATTTCCAGAGCCGAATTTTATCAACTTTTGCGGCAATTTCTCCAAGAAATGGATGCCTTCTTACCACGTCCCCAAGCATTACCTTACCTCAAAGATGCCAAACAACTCGGACAATTAAAGAAAATTGTAGATGATATATTCCGCGACGAACGACCAGAAGACCCCAAACCCAAAGTACAAGCCTTGATAGACGAACACGTCCAGTCTCAGGGAATTGACCTGAAAGTAGCCCCCGTAAACATCCTCGACTTTAACTTTGAACAACGGGTACAGCAACGTCATTCCACCCAAACCCGTGCCGCAGAGATGGAACACGCCATCCGCTACCATATCCGTACCCACCTCGACGACGACCCCGTGTATTATCGCAAACTCAGTGAAAAACTCGAACAAATCTTACAAAATCATCAATCAAACTGGGATTTCATAGCCGCAGAATTTCTTAACCTAGCGCAAAAAGTCCGCACCGAACAAACCGACAGCGAAGAAAATCAAATTAATGTAAAAATAAGACCCTTTTACAACGCTTTGATCGACGTATTAGAATCACCCACGCCCGAACAACAAAATCAAATTCAAATTTTTGCTTCCGAAATAGTAGACTTTATCAACAGTCAAACCAATATTATCAACTTTTGGAACGACCTTGTAGTTAGAAAAGAACTCCGCAAGCAAATTTGGGTGAAATTAGAAGATTCAATGTTCTTCCCAGATAGTAAACTAGATGCGTTAGCAGACCAAATTACCCAATTAGCAGAACGACATGGTTGAACCTCACCCCGTCCTTACGGACACCCCTCTCCTTATTAAGGAGAAGGGAAAGAAGGAAAGAAGTTTCGACACCCCTCTCCTTGACAAGGAGAGGGGAAGGGGGTGAGGTTAATTTCCGAAAACCGCTATATTTTATCATTTCCCAATTCCCAATCGATGAAAACAATTAATTGCGGAGAACTATCCTTTGAACTGCGAGAAAGCAACCGTCGTCGTACCGTCGAAATTACCATCGAACCCGACGGACAACTGATATTAGCCACACCCCCCAAAGTTCCCTTAGATAAACTTGAAAAAATCATCAATCAACGTCGCTTCTGGATTTACAGCAAGCTACTGAAAAAAGAAACCATCAAACAGCCACCAACCGAACCACAAACCTACCTCCCCGGACAAGGTTTTTATTATCTCGGACGCAGCTACCGCTTAAAACTAGTAGAAACCGCACAAACTCCCCTCAGACTTTACCAAGGACGATTTGAACTATTGCGTCAACATCAACAACTTGGTAGAGAATTGTTTATCAAATGGTATCGTTCCCATATTCTTCAACATCTGGAATCAATCGTTCCCCCTTTAGCCAGCAGAATCGGAAAACAACCCAAATCCATCCAAATACGCGAACTCGGTAATCGTTGGGGTTCGTGCAGTTCAAAGAATGATATTTACTTTCATTGGCGTGTTGCATTGCTTCCTCACAAGATGATTGAGTATATAGTGGTTCATGAAATGGTTCATTTAGTTCAACCACTACACAATCAAAATTTTTGGGAATTAGTAGAGCGAATTTTACCCGATTGGAAAGAAAGAAAAGAATGGCTCGCGAAAAATGGCGCGGTTTTTACTTTGTAAAGTAATTTTGAAACAAATAATTAGGATATAAATAATAAAGGTAAGCAGTAATTAGTTGAATTATTGAATGCTTTGCGATCGCATAAAGGTTTAGCAATCTAAAATTGATGGATTGTTTCTCAAATCTTGCCATAGCTGTACCCAGTTCTATAATAGAACATAGCTCGTCGCCATTCTCTGAGCAAATTCCTACACCCATATCCTCCCACAGCTTCCTGTATCATTATTGGAAAAGACAAGTTATGAATACTGAGCTAGCTTTGTTCCAAGTGGTTATTAATCTGCCTGAATCTCTCAAGAGAGAACTATTACATTATGCAGAATATTTACGAGAAAAATATCCAAATAATCAACAATCTCAAGAAAAAATCGAATCAGAGAGAGGTTACGGTAGTTGGGCTGGTAAAATAATTATCTCAGATGATTTTGATGAACCACTAGAAGATTTTGCTGAATATATGTAGTATGAAGGTTTTGTTAGATACCCATGCTTTTCTTTGGTATTTATTAGGCGATGTTAACCCTCTTTTATCACTTTCGTGGGAGAATAAATACCAGATGAGTTGAAATACTTATAGGTACTATGGTTGAGCGTCGTCAACCCAAACCCACGGTAGATTTTATAGACGAGTACTGCCAGTACTATAGAAACCTGTTTTCAGATGTTAGGGGCTTTGAAGCTTTTAAATTTCTACACATGGGGATGATATCTGAAATTAAACGCAAGACATTACCGGCGATCGCCAAGGTTGTAGGATTAGATAATCATCAACCGTTACATCATTTTTTAACTGTTTCACCTTGGGACGCAAAATTATTAAGAAAGCAAAGATTACAGTTGATTTTAGATATACTTTCTGGTCGTCCCATAGTTTTAATTATTGATGAAACAGGGGATAAGAAAAAAGGTAAGAGTACAGATTATGTTAAGAGACAGTATATCGGAAATTTAGGAAAAACGGAAAATGGAATAGTCGCAGTAACAGCGTATGCCGTTTTTTGCGGAATGACGTTTCCATTAACATTTGAAATATATAAGCCAAGAGAAAGGTTGAAAGACGGAGATAAGTATCTTACCAAGCCAGAAATTGCTGGTAAAATGATAAAAGAATTACAAAAATTAGGTTTCAAATTTAATCTTGTTCTTGCAGACAGCTTATATGGCGAAAGTGGTAAAAATTTTAGAAAAGTATTAGATGAGTTAGAATTAAATTATCTTGTTGCAATACGCTCAAACCATTCAGCATGGATGCCTCCCAACAATCGAGTACAATATTTAAAGTGGCATAAATTTAAACGTGTATTTTCTGATTTAAATAGAGAAAATAGATATATTAGAGAAATTATTTGTGGTAAACGTAAAGATATTAGATATTGGCAAATAACTACCGACTCAGAAGAGCTTCCGTCTAATACAACCTGGTTCGTGATGAGTAAATATCCAGATATAACTCCAAGAGAGGTTGGGAACTTTTATGGATTAAGAACTTGGGTTGAATATGGTTTAAAACAAAGTAAAAATGAACTTGGGTGGGCAGATTTCCGTGTAACTAGTTATTCACAAATCGAAAGATGGTGGGAAATTATTTGTAGTGCCTATCTTTTGGTTAGTCTTCATGGGGAACAATTACTAAAATTACCACCACAATCTAACTCAAAATTCTCTTCACATCCTTGGTGGAATGATAAAAGTGGTTGGAATAATATTCTCAACAATCTTCGTTTGATTCTTCAACCATTCATATTTTTTAATTTAATTAAGCCTTGGCTAAAAGTCTTTAAAATACCTGAGTTATCTCAAGGCTTCTTGAAGCTTCAAAGAATAATTAATTATTTCACAAACTCAATTTTCAGTCAGTTAGATTATTGGGATTTCCATTTTTCCTCTGCCTAGAGTGATAAAAGAGGGTTAAGGTTTTTAGACATTCACCAGTTTTTAAATCCCACAACTTGATAGTACCATCTTCGCTTCCACTAGCTATAATTTGCCCATTGGGATGAAATTTCACTGATATTATCCAATTGCTATGTCCTTTTAAATTTTTAATGCACAAACCTGTATTCACATCCCAGATTTTAATAGTTCTAGGACTTACGCATTGACAAAAATACTGGCTTATGTATTAGACCGCGCAAGTATTGGTAAGATTATCAAAAATGTATTCACGAACAACTTTAGTGAATAACTTTCTTTGTAGTTCATACCAATTAGAAATTATTTTCTCAGAGCGCATTTTCTCTAAGCGAACAAATGCTTGAAGTGAACAAAAAATGTGGGTTTTTATTGCATAGCTATCCCTAACCATGAATTTACAAATACCACACAGTTGTTTTATTGCTCTATGAAAACTTTCTATTCCCCAATGAGTATCATGAATTGTGATGAATTCACTTTTTGTTATCTGCTTTAGTGATTCTTCTGAAGGTAGATATAAAATATAGTGTCTAGAGTCTTCTTGTTTAAAGTCTTTCCTAAACAGCTTGATAAATCCAAATTCTCTCAAATGTGTGAGCAAACCTTCATTTGGAATATCCAGAGTGCTTACCTGGTAATATTTACCTGGCTCATTTGAGACAGTTCTATTTTTCTCAATACCAAATAGAAAACCTAATTTTTGGTTTCTTAAAAATTTCAAATTTTCTATTCCTGAGTACCAACTATCTCCTGTAACTAGTCTTGGTTTTACGCCCCAACTAATTACTTCTAGCAACATTTCTCTAAAATAATCATTCTTTGTTTTGCCCTCCTTTTTATCATATATTCTGTAGTTAATTGGGACAGAGTTACCATGAGTGTCGCTATAATATAGCGTTATTAAATTTAATCCTTTAATTGTTTTATGATATTTTCCAGACCAAAAATACCCGATTAATTCTGCGTTTTTTGGATTACTATATAACTTTTCTATGACTGTATCATCAACGCTTAAAATACCTCCTACCATATTGATTATGCTCGTTACCATGTCGAACAAATCTTTTGGCTCATATCTCTCCCTTAATAAAAAACGATTCACGCTGTCGTGTGAAACGTTTTCAAGTATTTCTGCTAATCGACTGCATCCAACTTGCTTTGGCTCCGATAGCAAAAATAGAGTGTAATGTTCCAAACTACATAGTGCTGTCGAGGGTTTGCTGATTTCTCTAATTGTCCTATACCTAAAAAGTAGACGACAGTTGTTTCTTCAATGCATTATTTTACCACGCTGTCAATGCGTAAGTCCTATAGTTCTATCATAACCACCACTGACTAAGTTTTTACCATCTGGGCTAAAGCAAATAGACCTTAATCCACTGATATGTTCTTCTAAAGTTTGGATGCATTCACCAGTTTGAATGTTCCAAATTTTTAGAGTTTTATCATAGCTACCACTTGCTAATGTTTTACCATCTGGAGCAAAATCTAAAGACCATATCCAATCACAATGACCTTCCAAGTTTTTCACTAATTCGCCACTATCTATATTCCAAATTTTCAGCGAGCTATCAGCACTTCCACTTGCTAAAATATTTTCATTGGGGCTAAAGGCGAGACATTCAATCCAGTCACTATGCCCTTGCAAAGTTATTTTATGCTCTCCAGTAAAGACATTCCACACCTCTATAGTATCTTTATTACTAAAAGCTACAAATTGATTGCAAAAACTAAAAGAGATTGGTAATACCCAGAAACATCGTGTTTGGAAACTCCTGAATTCCTCACATGATTTCATATCCCAAAGCTTAACTTTACCATCAGCATATCCACAAGCCAATGTTTCACCATTAGAACTAATTGCTGTATATATTAACCAACATCCATGACTAGGAAAAGTTCTATCATATTTACCAGTTTCTATGTTCCATATTCTAGTTTTTCCGTCATTGCTTCCACTGATTAAGTTATGACCATCAGAACTAAAAACAAGTGATAGAATTAAATGATGGTACCCTTGTAATGTTTTAAAGCATTCTCCTGAGTCAATCTCCCAGAATTTTACTTTTTGGTCGTCTCCCCCACTAATTAAAATATTACCTTGCGGGTTAAAAGCAATAGAACGTATCCAATCATTATGCCCCTGCAATATTTTTAGACATTGACCATTACTTGCATCCCATATACGTATTGTTGAATCACTACTACAACTCGCTAAAAATCTACCATCTGGACTGTAAGCAACGCATCTGACCGAGTAATTGTGTCCCTGCAATATTTTCAGACATTGACCATTACTTGCATCCCATATACGTACTGTTGAATCACTACTACAACTCGCTAAAAATCTATCATCTGGACTATAAGTAACAGACCGAACCCTATCTGTATGACCTAATAATGTCAAAATACATTTACCTGTATTAATACTCCATATCCGCAGAGTATTATCCGTACTACCAGTAGTAATAAAATTATTATCAGGGCTAAAACTAACAGAATCGACCCTTTCTACGTGACCTATTAATGTTAACAAAAGTTTACCTGTGTCAACATCCCACAATTTCACAGTTGTATCTTCACTTCCACTAGCTAATAGCCGTCCGTTAGCACTAAAAGAAACAGAATATACTCTATTGATATGACCTTCTAGCGTTCGCAAACATTTACCTGTTAGAGGATTCCATAATTTAACAGTTGTGTCTTCACTTCCACTAGCTAATATGCTGCCATTATGATTAAATGATATACTTCTTACCCAATCGATATGTCCTCTTAAGGTAAAAAGACGTTCATTGTCTTCAAAACGCCACAAGTTAATATCACCATTTGTATCACTGGTAGCAAATATTGTGCCGTCTAGACTAAATGTTACCGACAATACGGTATTTAAAGCTTTAGTAAAAGATGAGTTTTTTATTTCTGCGTTTTCAAAATTAACATTTTGCAAAATTGCATTACTAAAATCTGCACCCTTAATTACCACACTATTGAAGTTTTTTTCTACCAAAGCACCCTCATCAACCTTCACCATTAAGGTGACAGCATTCCCCCCAACATAACCAACCTCCTCCTCACTTCTCCCCCGCGTCAACTCAATAACTCTAACCAGCGCTTCATTATCCTCCACCATCCCCAACATCAAATCCATCACCGCTTTCGTAAGTGGCGATCGCCCAAAATTTTCTCTCAATTTCTCCAATGATTCACTAATAAATCCCTTTAATGGAGGAATCGCAATACAATTTCCTGAATTATCCAACTTACGCTCAAAATAACCAGACCAAGTATAATCAACGGGTACTGCACTACTATCCAAACAAGATTGTGAAGAAGCTAATTCCGTAAAATCATCAGCCAAAGCTCCTAACTCAGCCGCAAATTTATACGCAACAAAAAACTCTAATAGCGAACGATGAGCGGGAGTATAATCCCCATTAGCGTTACGAATCAGCATCGTCTGCCCCATCATATCGTAATGCCAATGATCCAAGTCATTTTGTTCTTGCACCATAGAACCAAATAAGCGCCGAATGCGATCGGGAAACAACTTGTAATTAATGCTCATTTGGTCGTTTGAAAGCATTTCCCAAGATAGTTCGCACAAGAAATACAGCTTATCTGCCAAGGAAGTAAACGTGCGTTCGGCTTTGATATCCCGTTCCATTTTTCGCCGCACTGCATACAAATAAACCCGCGACATATCTACTGGTTTACCTGCTTCAATATCTGGTAATGCTTCTAAAATTAAATCGGTCATTACCGGACGACGAGCCAAGTCTAATAATTGCGGATTGTCCATCACTTGGTCAACGGTTGCAGCTTCTGCTTGGTGTAACAATACTTGTCTTATTTGCTCGTCGTTGAATTTCTCCAGTTCCAAAACTTCAAACTGGGGTGTTTCTCCGGTTAAATTCTTGGTAGAAGCTTGTAACTCTGCATTGAGTAAAGCCCGTCCTTCTTGAGCTTCCGGAAAATGTTCTGTGCGACAAGTTAAAATCACCTTGGCACCGGGAACCACCACCTTAGCCAGTTCCCAAAAGTTATTAATCATCTGCTGACGGTCAACTTTTGCAGCCATTTCATCAAAACCGTCAAAAATTAGCAGCAACTTACCCATGCGGTTCAACTGGTCGAAGACATCGCTATTAATGCGGATATTATGCTGAGTAAAAAAGAACCCAGCTAAAACATTTTCTACATTCAAGGCTTTTGCAAAATCCCGCAAAGTAATTACCACAGGCAAACGAGGACGCATCTTACCACGTCTTTGAGCATCTTTGTAGCGCTGTAATGCAGTCCAAGCATAGTGAAAAGTAAACCAAGTTTTACCAGTACCGAATTCTCCCAGTATAGAAATATGCTCTTTTACAGGGTCATCTAACCATAAATCAATGTAGCCATCAATCCAACCGTCCTCTTCCTCATAACGGCTCACACCTATACGTTGTTTAGTAAGTGGGTCAAGTTCTTCTTTAGTACAAGCCAATGATACATATTTAGTATCAACTTTTCTACGTTTAATTTCCGCTTCCAACCAATCAACGTAACCGCTAAAATCAGCATCAAGGTCAATCAGTTCGTCAAAAGTAAAACAATCAAGATAACGGTTTTCTTCTTTTTTAACTTCATCACGCGCTGCTCTAGAAATTCGACGTGTAGTTACCAACCAACCTTCATCAGTTTTTTGCTCCTGCACCTCGGAACGCAAAGCCATTACATCACTAAGTCCAATTTCTCCAGCAATTCCACGTACTAGAATGCGGTCAAAACTCCGCCTTACAGGGATATTGATGATAAATTCAAAATACTCTTCCGCCCAAACCTCATGATTTTCAAAGCTGTAACCCAAAGTTTCAAACCAACCGCGCATTTGTTGAGCTAATGCTATGGCTCTGCATTGGTTTTCAGAAGTTACATCTAAAGTCTGTGCATTTTCCGATAATACTGAATAATTCTGCGCTGCCAAACGTGCTATTTCTGTACGAATACCTTCAAGAGTTGGCATTCTCTCAAGTTGTTCTTGAATACTAAAAATACTTGTATGTAAAGAACCAATTTGCTGGCTCATCATCGTCGAAGCTGGATTGCGGGTAAGTTTCGCGACTTGCGAAAACACGATGTAAAACGCTGCAATCTCCCGCTTGATATCAATTCTCAAATTTTTGATTTCATCACCCAAAGCATAAGCATCAACAAAAGCATCTACTTCAGACAGCAATATTGAAGGGTTGTTGTGGTCAAATGCTTTGCGAAACGCCGCTTTAATTTCTTGCTGACGAAACAACTCAAGAATCGGCTTGGGCTTACCAACACCATATTCTACAAGAGTATAAGCATATACCCCGCTAAAATCTCCCGGCGGATGTTCTGGGTCAATTTTAAACTGTTTAAGTAGCTTAATTACAGTCTCATTACGCTGAACCTTTTCTTTAATCAAAGGTTGAGCGATGCCACTAATCGCATTAAACAGCAAATCCAGATTAATTAAGCTCATAAAAGGAGATTGCGGTAAAACAAGGGGTATTGTAATTGTCAGCAGTTATCACCATTAAAAATTATACATCGGAATAGCTAAGTCTAACTTTATACTTTCTAATTTATTTCTTTAGGTGGATGTAGGAATAAAACATACACCTAGATAAAATAGTATGCAAATACTAGGAATACCCAGTATTCATAATATTTCGTAATGTTGAATCGAAATTTGCTTTATACTGGCTTAACTCGTGCGAAAAAATTGGCGATTATTATTGGTAGTAAAAAAGCTATAGGTATGTGTATGCATTCTAGGAAATCGCAGCAACGGCATACACCATTGAAGGAAAGATTGATGAGATATGCATTGATTCCAAGTTATTTAAACCTCTGTATCGGGTGCAAATCACTTCAAAAATCCCAATGCAAGGAACATCATTAATCCACTTATCCCATCATTCAATATCACTAATACAAAATAATCCCCAGAAGTATTTACAAATATACCTGGAACACAAAAAAGTACTTCCATCAGCACAAGTAAGTCATCACTTTGAGATAGGTAGCGCTTTCCATTTAGTCATGAAGCAAATACACATGGGATTATCCGTAAAGCAACTATTAGATGCTTATCCAAAAATAAAGCAGTGGATAAAAAATCTGGAATTAGTTGCACCTCATATTTTTTCCGCAACACCAGAAAATACTTTTAAAGAATGTGAATATCCGCGTAACTTAATTTTAAAAGGTTGTTTATTATGCTGCGTTTACGACATGATAATTACTTCGGATAATGAAGCCAGTATTATCGAATGGACAACGGCTAAAATACCATTCAATGCTCAAATATTAAATTGGCATTGGCAGACACGTTTTTATCTATATGTGTTTGTGGAAAGTATGAATTATCAACCGGAAGAAGTTAGCCTTACGTACTACTTTGTGAATACTGATTCAATAGCGCAGCAATTCACGGTTTATTATACTGCAACACAACATCGTAAAACGCAGTTAGATTTATTAGAATTGATTGATAGACGAAATCAATTACTGAAAAATTATGATAAAGATAAATTACCGTCTAAAAATAAATTGATTAACCCATTGCTAGATATAGAAAATATTCCAGAAGTACCCATTTGAGATAAATATAGAATTAGCTGTTGCAGAGGGTGAAAAATAAAAAAATTGAAGTGATGGAAACCAACATAGAAGTTTATCGTTCAACAACCATCAAATTATTAGATAGTACTTTCTTGAATAGCTTTATTTTGTCTGGTTTTGTTGAACTTGTAATTTGTTTTGCTGATAAGGAAAAATTAACCATTGAATTTCACCCAAATCAGATACCTATTTTAGAAAAGTTACTGAATAATCTTCGCAGCGTTACGGAACAACAAATCAATCAAAAAATAGAAACTTTGCAATGGGAACTGGAAGAAATGAAAAACTGTAGTTGTCAAATCCAAGCATCAGAATTTTTGCAAAACGGTAACGGTGTTAAACAATAACACTAACAGGGCAATTAATAGCTGATTTTAATACCTGGGGTAAGTATTGAAACTGCCCTTTCACTTCATTCAACAAAAATCTTTGACAATGAATATAATATTTGATTCAGAACTAGATGCTGTATCTGTAGCAGAGCAGCTTTACAATGTCGAACGTTTAGATAATATTTTATTTATTCAAAATATTGATTTGAGAGCTTTAAATTTAGCTGTTGCTTTAGCTCAAGTAAAAGCTCCCATAAGAGATGCTAGTTTAAAATGTTCATTGCCATTTCCGTCATATGAAAGGGAATGTACCGATAATGAAACACCCAAAATTTATGTAGCTTGTCTGAGTGCTTATAATGCTGGGTATTTACATGGCTTGTGGATTGATGGCACTCAACAACCAGAAGATATCGAAGACGATATTAAATGGATGCTTTCATGGTCACCAGTCGCTGATACAGAACCTTGCGACGAATGGGCAATACATGATTACGAATGCTGGCAAGGAATACAGCTTAGTGAATACGAAGATATAGAAACAGTTTCTGAATTAGCGCAACTTCTTGAAGAACACGGCAAAGCTTACGCTGTTTACTACCAGCACTATGGTAATAACTATGCTACAGAAGAAGATTTTAAAGACCGTTATTTAGGTGAATACGAAGACGAAGAAGATTTTGTTTACCAGATGTGGGAAAGCAGCGGAATAATTCAACAGCTTGAAAAGTTAAATATTTCCACGTTCTATATTGATTGGAAGGCAATATCACGAGACTGGTTTATAGATTCTTACTTCTCTATTGAAGTCGGGCTAAGAGAAACTTTCGTTTTTAGTCGTTAGAAAATCCCATTAAAGCTAATTTAAAAAATTGAAAAAACAACCCTAGCGTAATGTGCTTCGCACTAAAAAATGTGAATAAATAACTCTTTAATTGAATTATTAAAGGGTGCAGATAATCTTGAATATTATATCACTTCAACCATGCTTAACATCAAAAAGAATCGCCAACTTGGTCAACAAACATCTGCTCGTAAAGAAACAATTCAATACTACTATCGCGTTGCAGCTTTATGGTATGAAACTAAATCCCAAGCCATTAATTTACTGGACTGGAAACAACTTTGGTCAGAAGCTAGAGAAGAAGGAGAATTGCAGCAATTTCTGATTGCTCCAGGATACCGAAACGAAAATCAAAATCCCTATGCTGATGATGAAGGCGATCGCCGAGGTTACACACCACCCTCCTACGATATGAAAGCCTACTATGCTTGGCAGCACCAGCGTTTGACTGAAATATTTGCATCTGGAATAGGGGATATTTCTATGATTGACAAACAAAATCCCGACGAGAAACAGCTTCAAAATATCCATAAGAATCTTCGGAATTACATAGTGGAGCAATTGGATATTTTGCTGTTAGAACCAGAACATCAGTATCGGCTAGCTGAAATTAAATGTAACCTTACCTCAGATGAAATTGAAGAATGGATAGAACTCGATTCAGAAGATTATTTAAGTCCATCCGAACAAGAATATCGCAATGAACTCCGGGTGAAAATAATCTACGCTTTGAGTGAATTACTGATAGTGCTTAATCAAGAACGAATGAATAAGCGTAACGAGATGAAGCGACTAGAACAACAAGAAGACTTTGAACTGGTTAACCTCAAGCACGCTGAAACCTTAATGGCACGCAATACGGTATCTCAAGAACTGAGTGATGTTGATTTAAGAAGAATAGTTAGTTCTCGTACTAGTAAGCTTGAAGAAGCCAAGGCTTGGGCTAAAGAACATGGTTACGATTGGGAGGGTAACGATAGCGAGATTGAAAACGTTTCTGTAGTTAACCAAAGTTTGGAAGAATGTTGTTCTAATTAATTAGAAATAATAAGGCTGAGTTTCTCTATGACTCAGCTTTATTTTTTTCAAGAAAATAAGATTTTTTTAGTTTTATAGTTGGGGATGAATATGAAAACTCCTATTTGTGCAAACTTTATTTTACAAAGTATTGATAGTAATGACAAAGTTTTTATTGTTACTACAATAGAAGAAGTTAAAGCCATAATAGAAGTACAAGATGGAGTAGAAAATTTCTTAGGAGTACTAGAATTAACAATCGAGCAAGGACAGGTGATAGTTAAAATAATACGGGCTGGCTATAAAGAGAAATCGATAAAAATTAAGTTGTTTACTCTTTAATTAGCACTATCAATAAAAAAAAGAAGTTAGGGGCGAAAAATTTATTAAGTACTAGGTAAATTATGAAAACTAATTCTCAGTTCAATCCAAATCAAATTCTCGAATGTAACGATAAATTGCAGGAAATATTAGAAGCTTATGGAGTGGATGTTTTCTGCGAAGCTGTGACAGAATTATTTAATTATCATCCATTAACAAAACCGACTGCTTATAGCTCAAAAACTTGGGTAGTTATGATGTTACCTAATGATTTTGAACTAGATTCTATTGTAGGGATAGATAATTTTACGTTGACAGCGACCGATTTTTGAGATTAAAAAGTAAAATAAATTCAATATAGAGCAAGTCGGGTTGAAAAATAACGGTGAGAAAGATGACAAATCAAACCGAACAAAACTCAACTGCTCAAATTCGCGCTCTCAATGATAAATTCCGTCAAACATTCGATATAAAACTTGGAAAAGTAATCATTACGCAGGGAGTCGGTTGTTTAAATACAAATCAGCTACAAAGATTACTTCAAGCAGTAAAGCAATTTAACGATTTTAATGAAAATAACGACCCTTGGAAAGAACATGATATGGGTAAAATAGAGTTATTTAATGAAAAGTTTTACTTTAAGATAGATTACTTTGACCGACAAAAATACTCACAAGGTATTGGTTCGGAAGAACCTGCGAATGTTGACAAAACGTTTAGAGTAATGACGATTATGCTTGTAAGCGAATACTAGTTTACTAAAAGACGCTTGTGGTAATTTTCCATAAGCGTCTTTTAATTTGGAGTATGAAATAGTCAAAAATCTATCTCATCAGAATCTAGATTACTCCTATTTTCCTCAATCATTTGATTAAATTCTTCGGAATTGACAAGTTTATCAGTTTCTTCGTTCTCTTTTTCTCGTTCTTCTATTTTTTTCAAATCATCGCTACTTGGATAATATAGCTGATCAACATCAAGCTTTCCCTCTGCTAACAATTCTCCCGATGTTTTATCTTGATAAGGATTACGAATCGAAATGTATTCTTTATTCTGAGTCATTTGTACAAATCCTCTTTTTTTATTTTTTCACACGCTAAGTTTAATTTAAACAAAAAAATACTAATCTGAGTCAGAAGATAATTAGTAATTATTTTCCATATTATTATCTGCTTTTATCGATTGATTTCCAGCTATTCTCGCGTAAATAGAAGGTGCTATTTGTTGGAAATGTTGTACATCCACTTCACTTAATCCATTAGCTGCAATTTCTTCAGCAGTATCACCAATTGGTAATGCTTGATATTCCCCACCAGAATACTTAACCCGCATTTTGGGGCTAGATGAACCATTAGCCCACAAAGTAATTTCTTGCATCTGCGGATTCCAGCTTACTGTATTTAACTTCCCCTCTACCGTTGTTTTATCTTGAGTGGAAAGAAAAGCGTGAATAATCGGTGCTACTTCCAATGTACGATTAGCTTGAATTTGTTGCGCCAGCAAAAACCTATCCTTCTTACATTCACCTTGTTGAACTTGATTGCACGATTGCGGATACTCTACCGTACTCGCATCAATTACCACCTTTGCTGCTGAAGGTGGAGCAGCGGTAATATTACCCTCGACGGTGTAATCCTGTACCGGAATATTATGAGCTTTTAATACTGCTGTCAGTTTCTCAAATGACTCAGGTTTCAATTCTCCTAATCTTTTGTCTTTAATCATTGCAACCCCAATATCCGGTTTTTGAGGATTTCTACTCGGTTGAACAGAAATAGTTACGGTAGCGTGGTAATTCTGTTTGCTCCAATCCACATCAGCGAAAGCTCCCGATTTTAGCTTGTTTACCTCGATTGCATTACCTCTTGCTGTAGTAATAATTATTCCTGAACTCTCTTCACTGGTTATTTTAGCTTTAGCGTTAAGCGAAGCTCTACCGAAGGTAATCGCCCCTATACTCATTTGAGCATCGGAGGGTGAAAGCATTCCCAGTTTTTTCCCTTCTGCAATTAACCAACGTCCCTGGGATGATGAATCAATATAGCTGGGAGCTAGTTCAATTCTTATCGGAACTGTCTCCCCTTTCCAAACTTTTCCTTTATGTTCGGAAGCATCTCTATGAGTTCCTACAACTGTAAGTTCGGTAAACTGGAGTTGATTAAGCTGCTCTTTAATCTCTTCTCCAAAAATAGCAAAAACTGCACCAGCGCGTTTATTAATATCGTATTCTTCTTTTACTCTTTTAGTTGATAGATTCCACATCGCTGCTGCTATAGCTAATCGTTCTTTCTCTGGAATATTTTCTCTACTTTTGGCAGCATATTCATAAGCTAATTTAAAAGCAGCTTTTTCATGAGAAGTATTGAGAGCAGGGTTAATATTAATATTGAGTTTACCAAGTTCAATCCAATTACTTTTGTTCTGATGGTGAAGTGTTTGAAAAGCATCTTTATTCTCAATCACAGAAGCTTCCGTTAACAATCCCAATTGCTTTTTTGCTGGTACAACCTGCCCGCACTTATTTACTGTAATTTCTCCCGGCACCACAGCAAAGGCTTTATACTGATTCTTATCTTTGAGTAAAGAAATCTGCATTTGAATCAATGAATAAGCTTGGGGGTGTTTAGTATCTTTATGATTTAATCGAATTTCGATTTGATTGCCCTTACTAGATGTCGCAACCATTCTTAAATTTGGTTGATGTCGATTTGCTTCTACTTCCTGTTTAATATCGTGTGCTGCTCTAATTAATCTTTCATATTGTTGCTTAATATTTTTTGCTGTCTCAAGCTGTGAAGGATTAAAATCAATACCTCGAAATAAATCTTTAAATTGAGATAGTGGACGAGGGGTAAGAGCATTACTTTCAAAATGCTGATTGGTTTCTTGAACTAATAAATCAAGTGCGGTATGTAAAGTGCTTCTAATTGGTTTATCTAAATATGCCCATTTTTCGTTGCGGTCTTCAAGAGCGTAAACTTGAGGATAAGCACATAATTCTGTACATAATTTTATTACTTGCGGGTCGCTACGCAATGCACTTTTACCGCTTTGTCCCTCAATCTTTAACTGTTGGTCAATTACCCCAGATAAACCATGAAATAGTTGCTGTGCTTTAGCTAATCCTGCGGTAACTTCTTCAGTTGTCAATGTATTATTTATTTGTGGTTGACCAACAGTCGTTAAGTAATTTTTAAAAGCATTATTTGAGCCTTGCTTTTCAAGCGTAAAACGGCGATTATATTCAGTAAAATCATTTAATAAATCTTTTAAATGTTCTGCTTCCTTGGGTAAACCAAAAGAAGCACATCGAGCAAGGTTCGCTGATAAATTAGTTAAAAACTCTCTTTGCTCGTCGGCAGGAATTTTACTGCATTCCGACTCAATTGCAATTGCTTTCATTGCTAAGTTAGCCACAATCCCAATATTGTCATGAGCTGCTTCTAAAGCTATCTTCTCAAAACTTCCACAGTAAGCTGCTTTTTGAGGTAAAACGCTTTCTGGATAACGGTTTTCCGGTTGAGTTTTGAATTGAATCTCCTGGGTAGTGGTGGGAAAATCTTGAGCCAATGCAGTTAAAGGTTTATCACCATCGCAGTCACTATTAAGAGCGGCAGCTGTGCGACGATTGAGTTTAATACTACCGGGATTAGCTTCTTCCCCTTCTAAAAGCCGATTTGTCAGTACTGCCATAACGTTGGTATTACCTACTGGGGGACGATGATATAAAACTTTCGCACCTTCGGGTTTAGTGCGATCGCAAATCTCCCAATCTTTCAAACGGTTGCAAGTCATCAGCATCGATGACTGAAATTTGATAACTCGTCCCGTAGCGCAATCTCTGTATTGTTCTTGAAGATGTTCTGATAAGAAATTGATAACCTTTGGCGTTTCAAGAATTTGTAAATGTCCTTCTAAATCAGCTTTGAGAAGTTGGTACATTAATTCAATGTCTTTATCTCCAAATGCTTCGTCAATGACATTTCCAAAATCATCCAAGTCAAAGTCATCGATTAACTTATTTCCAGTTTCTCTTTTAAAGTCACCTTTTAACCTTCTTTCTACCATTTGAATATAATCTATTGCTACTTTACGTGGGTCATTAGCAATACTGTCTAATTCAATCAAACGCTGTTGTATTCTAGGTAAAGCATCATTTTCTGCACCTTTGGGTAATCCCACCCAATACTGAGCGCCCGTTGCAGCTTCTACAGTGCGGGCATTTTCGCGATTGCCAATACCGATTGTAAGAGTGTATTCTCCCGGTTGAACTTCTGTTTGTCGGTTAATCCGTATCCCGGTTTTTTCATTGTAGAGTTTATTTTTACGCCCTTTGCCCAATTGAGATTTAGAAAGCACTAAATCATAACCGCTTCCGATATCAGAGAGATTAACTGGTACCAACGTCCCTTTAATTGTTTGATTTGCATTGATTCCTTCTTGCTTAAATACTTGACCATTTTTTTCAACTTGCGATTTAATAATTCCTCTGATCTGGAACTGAGTAGCAGGAATATTACCCAACCGTTCGTGCAATTTGTGGTCAATTCGTCCATCCCCATCCCCTACGAGTAACAAAGCCTGTTCTTCTGATAAAATTCCGCCACACTCCCCAGTTTCATCATCTACAACTAACACTTTAATATCTTCGACTTCAGCAAAATATTTGCATTCGCCAAATAGTAGAGAACCATAAGCAGCACCAAAATGTGGCTCGTCAAAAATTTGTAACTGTAATCGTGGTTTATCGCAAAAGTACAATCGGTCTTTTTTAGAAAACTGGAGATACTTATCTTGATGTTTCCTCAAATCATCCTCAGTTGAAATTCCAGGATAAACAATGCCGATACTCCACTTAACATCACTACCATAAAGATATTCAGCCGCAGTGTTTTCCAAAGCCTCAATTAAAGGTTTACCATCAACTTCGATAGGCTTACCTGTTTTGGTACAGAAATATTCTAGAGCGATTGACATGATATTAAACCTCTGCGTGCTTCCCCCCTTCGGGTTGCGCCACTTGCTACAACGGTCGTGTTCCTCCGCAACGCAGTGGCTTCCCCCTGCACCCCGCTCCCTGCCTCTAATTACGGTTCAACGAACTTACGCTTTGTCGGTGGAGTAGCCCAAACAACGCAGTGTCCTGACTTTGATTTACGCCCGTATTGGGATAAAATTACCCCTAATCTTTGAGCATCCTTGACGCATTCCCCGTTTTCCAGATACCCGCGATTCCAATCAATCAAATTTCTAGCGAACTTCCCTTCTCTCGACATCCCCCATTTCATTGCTTCCAACTCATTCCACGTCAAAGCGCTTGATTGCACCTTTGTATATCCACCACCTAATATTCCAGCAATCCACGGAGGCATTAAAATTCCCATAATCGCCCCAATTCCTAAAATGAAAAATAATAACAAACCAGCCGGAAGTACTGAAGTTAAAAGTTTCCTGCTTTCTGTAAACTGTGCTTTAAGAATTAGAGCATGAGCAGCTCTATCGATAGCAACTTTCTGCCGCTCTACTGCAACTTTTTCCACTTCTTGCAAGTTGCGAGCCAAATCTCGATTCCAAGTTTCAAATAATAATTGCAGAACTTCCGGCGCATTTTTTAACATTGCTTCTAATTGTCCGGTAGCTACCAAAATTAGAAACAAAGGGTCATCCTGGGATAAACCGCAACTCACAGCAAAACTCAATACCTGCTTTTTAAACTCTTCGCTTTTACCTTTTAAAGCTTCAGCCAAGAATTTATTAACTTGCTCATTTCCTTCCTCATGACTGGGGTTTTTATTAGCTGGAGCAACTTCTTGTGTCATTTAACCAACCCCGTTTGGGCGAATGCTGCATGAGCATCTTTGAGAAAATTCTTTACTCGCTGCTTTGATATCACCTTCAATTCAGGATGAGCAAGCGCACTTTCAAAAGTAATCCCCAATCTGTCAATTACGTTACGCTCCCAGAATGGAAACTTGGGGAAATCCATCTCTATAAATTTATGGTTCTCTTTAGCCGTGATAAAATCTGGCATCTCCTCAACATAATCCCACTCATCGCATAATCCCAAATTTTTCACAAATACATGAGTTACTCTGTCTCCTAAATCATTTAGAGATTTGATAAAGAAATCAACGGAATCTACCCCTCCAGTACATACAAACCATTTCACAAAATTAATTTGATATTCTTTACCAATCTCATCTAAATCATTCATCTTTATCCAATTTGTTACCTTTGAGTAAACTTGAGCGGGTAAATTTACGATTACTGATTTCTCAAATGCCAAATCAAAAATTTGGTCAGCTTGATTGGCTTTTTTATCATCATCGCTAAAGAAAGCAGAATGTACGTTATCATAAATCTGAGAAATATCTTCGTTGCTTTTATCTGCATCGACAATTGCTACTTTATGCTTTATTGAAGCGCAATATTCTATTAATGCTCTACTAACAAATGACTTCCCAGCACCCCCTTTCTCACCATCTACAATATGAATAGTTGTGGGAATTTTGACTAATTTTTCTTGATTGCTAGCAGTATTATTAGTGTTAATAGATATTGGAGCAGTAGTTACAGGTTCATGTTGAGACGAAATTTCTGATTTATCTTCATCTGTATTTGATTGTAATAATTCTGTATGGGGTAAACTTGAATCACCCTCTAATTCTTTTGCCCAATCTTGAGCAGAAGTTTCACTAGATGAATTCAGCCCATTTTTAGTACTTGAATTTTCAGAAACAGAATATTTTTCTTGCATGGTTATAGATATACCTTGTGAATTATTATTTGAAGCATTCGAGAAATTGGTATCTTTCTTAGGTCTACCTCTCTTTCTTTTTTCTGGTTGTTGATTTTCTGCTGTATCGTTCATTTGATAAATCCCCGTTTGGATAACAATAATTTATTCAGAAAATGAACCTAAACTACCCCATTCCCCATTCCCGATTTCAACTTCCAATTGTCCGACAAGCTTTGTTTCATTTTTGTGAGAAACATTAGAATTGTTTTCAGCTTTCACTTCATTTGATTTACCTGTTTGAGCTAAATGCTCATTGCTTATAAGTGAGTTATAAAACCGCTCCAGTCCTAAAGACGAGCAAATATAATCAGCGTGAAGCAACAACTCTCTAACCGCATCTCTACCTAATTGTTGTTTAATACTTAAGGGAATTACATCATCTTCAAGTAACACCAAAGGCAACCAGTAAGGACGAATTGCCTGCATTATTAAAGTATTAACAGAACTTAGTTGGTGATGTCTCAGATAATTTAAAACTTTTTCTTCTGGAGTCCCTACGAAAGGTTGGAATCGAATACTGTAGTCAACTCTACGTTTTTTCAACTTAAGCCACCTCACCAATCGAACTTGAGCCAGACATGAAATACAAAAACATCCCGTAAGCGTCTGTAAGTCTCGTTCCTAATTTGTACATATCTACTGCATCCGGTACAACTACCCCACCGTGCCAAATACAAGGTGTAGACGAATAACGAGAATTGAGTTCTTTCTTTAAATAATCCGCCGTACCTCCACAAAATACTATTTCATCAACATCGCGGGGAACTACATTGTTCAACCAAGATATTAGCGTTGCCATATAAAGGTTTCGCGCTTCTTTGATTGCCGTTACTAACGCTGTTACTTCCTCATTGCGAGCTGCAACCGTAGCGCTACGAGTTAACTTGTACAAAGGAGTCGGGTTGATGTCGTAGCCGCTTGCAACTATAGTTCTACATAAATCAGATTCTGATAATCCGCTGCTTTTAGTCATAACGGTTTCTATCATCCGCACCATGCCTAAATCCGAAGTTTTACCGCTGTCTAATGCTCCCCGATAGCTTACCAAAACTGAAGCGTTACGATATCCAATCATGATAATTGCGCTTTTCCTTTGCCCAATCGCTACCCCCACTCGCTTCGAGTGAAGTAGAAATACTCCCGCACCCTCTGGATAACAGTTAAATCGCCCTAACTCCAGTGACATATTACCTGTGGGGGTTTCGTAGTTTTTGAGAAGCGAGCGGAGAATATGTTCAAACTTTTTTCTAGATTCATATTCACTAGCTGGAAGTAACACAGCTAAATCAAGCTTGAAACAATTACTCAACTTCAACTTTTGTGCTAAAACCCAAACCGTTGCCAAAATTTTGTATAAACCTCGTTCATACTTTAGTTCTCCTAATCCAGCATTAGCATAAAAGCGTGATGCAGCTAAATACCCTACCGCTGCATACTTACCACCGAATCCAACCCAAGCGGCATTCGTAGGTTCACATACTCCTAAATTATTTTGTAACAAATCATCAATCGCCGCTTTGGGTACGGCTATTACTTCCGGCTCCATAAATAAACTCCCTATTTTTCCATCATCGCTTGCATAAATTGCTTTTAAACCGCTACCACCAATGTCAGCCGCGAGAGTTAATTTAACCGGATTACTATTTTTTTGCTTTGTTTTTCGATTATTGTTACCCATGTTTTATAAAGAAGAAATTGTGAGTAAAGATTTAGTAGTAATTGAGTAAGTTGTGAGGGATAAATGAGGGATTCATAATTTTATCTAATACCCTTTTTTGGATAAATTACCTCATATATTCCTCACCAAATCCTTATGACATAATTTTTGATAACTATTTACCTGTAAAATGCTTGGAGTAATGTTTTAAGGTCGTAATCGGTCATGTTTTTAGCATTGAATGCGGTATGATTACGTTCCAATTCACTAATCAAATTATCTAGCTCCGTTTATTGCATTCTAAATATATCCCAGCCTGTTGGTAAGTTAGTTTGTAAACACACTACACAATTTTTTCTTCTTGTAGCTTGAAAAATTATTGTGCTGAAATTAAACTCTAGCTTCCCTTAAATAAATTCCGTTCAAACGTCTGAATATAATCGATATTAACAAGACTTATCATTCCAAATGACCAATCAAGTAGGATTGATTCATAATCAGCGATTTTGATTTTCATAATTTTTAATTCTTAATAACTTTTACTACATTTCTATTTAGTAACGAATGAGGAGTCAAAGCGGCAATCTAGCAATAGGAATATTCTTAAATTAAGAATTTCTAGCCAAAATCAATCGTATTAAAAATCATTCTTGTTTTAGTAAGAACCGAATATTTAATAAAAGACTATAGCCATTGCTATGATGAAGTTTCAAGCATATTAATATGGAAACAAAGCTGTGTATAATTACACCATTTTTAGGTATTTCAGGGTAAAAATGTTACACAATAGTTACTGAAGAATGGGCATTTTTAAGAGTAAATACATAGAATATATGTAATTTATAAATGTAATTATCAATCCATACGCAAGATGAAAATCTTGTTTTAAGGCTAAAATTTAGTTGCATCTACTGCGTAAATTCAAAAACTTTGCTTCCGACTAACGTCTTATTTTATGAGGTGACATAATGTTTGCTGTTGTCACGCCCAAAGAAATTCATTTACCCCCTGGAACGGTTTTAAAATTACCCGGTAGTTGGGATGAGTATCAATCTTTGTCCGCACAGCTAGGAGACCGTTCTTCTCCTCGCATCAAATATCGACCTGGAGAAATTCTGTTAATGGCACCGCTACCAGAACATGGGCGCAAAGCTAGCTTAATTGCAGATGTGGTTAAAGTTTTGCTCGATTACTTAGAGCAAGAATACGAGTCATTTACTCCAATTACAATGGAATTATCTTCCATAAGCGGTATTGAGCCGGATTACTGCTTTTATATTGATAATTGGATGGCGATCGCAGGTAAAGATAGAATTGATTGGAGTGTTGAACCACCTCCGGATTTGGCTATCGAAGTAGACGTAACAAGTTACACGGATATAGATGATTATCTGCCTTACCGCGTTCCAGAAGTTTGGTTATTTAAAAAGAACCAACTAAGAATTTACGGTTTGGAAAATGACAAGTATGTTGACAAGTCTAACAGCCGTTACTTCCCAGATATTAATATTCTAGAAATTGTAAACGAATGTTTCCGAATTGCTTACGAGCGAAATACTAGCGCTGCAATTCGAGATTTACGACGGAAATTGAATTCGTAAATACAATTTTACTTATAAGACTTTTAGCGATGATACCGCTAGCAATCTGCAAAATCCAAAAAATCAAAAGCTGGGGAATGCTAAAGGGAAATGAAGCTCATACTACAAGAGAAAGACATACCCCCAACGCAAACCCGGAAGTAACCAATATACGGATTATTGGAGACTCTTCTAATTTAGATTTAGCAACTTTGGTAAGACATGCAATCGGTTCGCAGAAAATTCGCTCAAATGCTGTTCTTGCTCTAGAAATGTTGCTTAGTGCAAGCGCTTCCTATTTCCGTCCGAATGCACCTCATGAAGCGGGAGTCTATGAAAAACAACGTTTAGATAATTTTGTGGAAGCAACGGTTAACTGGTTAGATTCTTGTTGGAGAGAACGAGTAGTTAGAGCAGAGTTACACCTTGATGAAATTACACCTCATATTCACGCTTACATCGTGCCACTAGATGAGCGAGGTAAACTCAACTGTCGGGCTTTGTTTGGTGGAAGAATTAAATTATCCGAACTACAAGATAGTTTTGGAAGCGCTGTTGCACATTTGGGTATCTCTCGCGGGATTAAAGGTAGTAAAGCTACCTATACTAAGCTTAAAAAGTATTATGCTGCCGTAAATCTTGATTCCCAACTTATAAATTTAGAACGCTTTCTTCCCAAGGCTCAGGTGTCTGAAACAAGTGAAGAGTACCGACAGCAAATTATTCAAATTTTGAATCCAGAATTTGAAATAATCAATTACCAACTCAACCAACGCTCTCGCTTGCTCAAGCAATTTAATGAGTTGAAGCAAACTGCAATACAGAGCGAACAACTGCGTCAAAAATTAGAGTCAGAATTACGAATATTGAAAACAACTAGTGAACGTCAAGATTTGCCTTTAGGCTTGGTTGCTTACGAGCTAGGGATAAATCAAGATAACCAATTGTCCAAAAAGAACGCCGTTGACTTAGTAATGCAAGTCAATCAATGTCAATTTGATGATGCACTGATCTGGTTGCGTGATAAATTTGGGGAAGAGCGAATGCTAGCTGCGGTAACTAATCAAGTGGCTAATAGAGCTTTAAGGATTGCACATCAAAATCCCCAAAGAGTATTCGTACCACCAGCACCCAATCCAAATCTTTGGAAAGAAGTTGAGAAATATTTCCAACTCCATTACTGTATTCCCCAAAGATTAACTCAAATACTCAATCAACGGGCTTTGCTATATGCGGATACGTCGGGTAGTGCCGTATTTCTAGCGCGAAACCTTTCTTTTGAAGTCACCGGAGCCTACTTGCATTCATTGCAAACAACAGCGAATGGTTTTAGTCTATATCCTGGAAGTAAACGTTCTGCTGGTTGGTTTCACCTGAGTATGGGAAAAAGTTCGGATAATCCCATCACAACTGCGATGTTAACCGCTTCGCCGATTGAATCATTGTCTCTAGCAATATTAAACGCTCCTCACACCCATAGAACTCTCTACTTATCCATTGACAGGATTCATTCCTTGAATATCGCAGAGCATTACGTTTGTGTACCTATAGATTTCCTGAAGACAGTACCTAATGTAGTTCTTGCTATACCCAATAAAAATTTAGTAGCTATTCAAAAGCTTTTACCGGGAGCAACCAAATTACAACCAAGAACCACTTGGAATAAAGAGTTACAACAACGTCAAGGAGCTACATATTATGCCGCGCTGGAATAAAGAACGTAACCAAATGACGATATTGTCAATCTTGATGAGTAACAATCCCTTCTCGTACATACTCGGATTTGGCTTATTTGGAATGATACTTGGTGTCGATCTTTGGTTCAAATCGGTAACGGAGAGTTTTCAGAAACCTGATAAGCTCAAGCAACCAAAGACAGCACAAGATTATGTTGAGCGTGGTTATGAAGTGATGAATGAGATACCACCACTTCAACAAAATAAAAATGTACAGCATCAAGCTAATTGCAAGAATGCACAAAAATCTTTTCAAAAAGCAATTTCTCTTGATTCCAAAATCGCTTTAGGCTATCAAGGGCGAGGTATGAGTCTAATGTGCCAGAAAAATATTATAGATGGTAAAAAATCTCTTCACCATGCTAAAAGCCTTTATTTACAGCAGGGAAAAAAGCAAGAAGCTAAAAATATAGATTTAATTTTGAAATACACCAAAAATTAAGGTTTTACGATACAAACACTTGATAACTGGTTAACAGCTTGATAGTTATAGGCTGTTATTTTTTTAATTTAGTTCAATAGCATCAAAATTGTTTCAAAATAGGTCAATATTTTATTTATTGGCAGCACATAAATATTATTTTTTAAAAGTAAAAACATCATAAATAGGCATTATTTAAAATTTTAATACTTATGTAGTATTAATATATTCAAATTAAGTTAAGCTACAGTAAAGTCAGTTTTTAAACCTATTAAAAAGCTGACTAGCTTCGGTTCGCATTATTAGAAACAGCATCTCAATAAAACTTGAAATGTTAGGAGTAAGTATATCTACCTGAAGACTATCAATATTAGATAAAAATTGCTGCGAGTAATCGCTGGTAACGACGATTTGATGGAAGAACAGGAGAGGGCAAATGTTCGTTCTTTATAGGAAGAAATCATGAATCTATCTAATACTCTCAAACCCAAATCAGCAGAAAGTTGCGGTTCAAGAAAAATTATTTATCCGAGTCGTAATTTAAAAATACCGAACACAATTTTATCTAGGTGGCGATGGAAACATCATTTTTGGGTGGCTTATCAACTTCCAGATGGTACGAAAGTGATGAGCGCTCGTCAAGTAGCACGGTTGATTGGGCAACTGAAAACCGATGTCATCGACTTTGTACAATCGAATGATTTAGAAACGATAGATGTACGAATTCCTTCTAAAGTTGTCATCAATGCGATTACTTTACCTACAATCGCAACTTATTTACAGCGGCTTCTTGAAGAAGATAGATTACAAAATCATAGATTATCTCTATGTTCTGAAGAATGGGAAGAATTTATAGACGCACTAGCGAATCAATCAAAAAAAGATTTTTTTGTCCCAAATTCTAGTTTTTTTAAAAGTGATTCTCTAGTTAAAAGAGCAAATCTAATTAAAATTCAACTTGAAAATGATATGAGTTTGGAAGTATTGGTATTACCAACTGGAGAATATCGTATTTCCCATGCTCAAGGATTACATTGCATTGAAGTGAATCTCGATTGGTTGATGGACAATTCGCCTAAAAAGGCTAGAACTCTTTCTAACATGAAGATATCTCGACAAGCTGTGGAATGTCGATTTGTTACCGAACAAGGAATAAGACAGGAATATACTTTTGACTGCAAAGATTGGCTAAAGATATGGGAATATTTTGCTAAGAAAGGTAATAAACCTGCGATCGCACTTTTGAAAGCTTGTGCGGAGGAAAATATTCCGACGAGGGTTGAGAAGGTGCTTAGAAATGGTTTTTAGTTTTATGGGTGATATACCGAACGCCTCTATAACAGTAGCGAAAAGCACAATACGAGAAAAGACAAGCTCAAGCTTTAGTTGTATAAAATAATTATTAAGTAGGTAAGTAGTAAAAAACCAAAGTATGTAACGAAACGTAAATTTAGCTAAAAACCTCTTCCCTCCAGCATAGCTGCCCTCTGCCTCCTGCCTTGTCATAACGACAATTTTCAACACCAACCTACTTAATATAATCTGAATTGTATAATTCGCGATCGCACCTATTCTTAGAACTAAAAAATGCGCTGAAAATTCAGAAAGACTTAAATTCACATCTTGCATCTGAAAAACTAGATGTCAAAACCGCAACTACGTGCAAAATGTAGGACGTAGGTGTAGAGGTGAATGTGGAATGCGATGTCGCGTATCCCATCAAGTCAGTCATGAACCGATTTTTGCTTATGTAATCTATTATACCTTTCTCGAATTCGGCACATTGCTATTATAAAAAAGCTTTCCTGATAATTATCGAATTAGTTGTAGTAGTAAATAATTAAAATCTATTCTCAGTATTATTGCTGAGTAATTAAACTCAATAATATTATTGATGGTAAAAATCCGGCTGCGTGTAGTTACTTCCTAAAAATACTCCCAATGGATAAAAAGCGTCTGCAAGAATACCTTGAATTGATTAAAAAGTTAATAAATAGTTCAGCGAATTTCTTGAGGGCTGTAGCTAATTTACTCAGAAAAGCGCCAGATTTATCGCCAACTGTAGATATCAAGCAAAGTTTGGAATCTCTCAAGGAAGTAGAATTTCAACCATATGGGCAATTCTTAGCAGAAGTACTGCAAATCACCAATGAAAGTGGAGGTGATACCCAAGTAATTTACCCTTTATTCGCAGCGAATATAGATAAACTTGATGATAATTTAGCAGAATTACTGCGACTTTGGGCAACAAGTATCTTTGAGAAAGCAGAAGTTGAGGAAGCGAAATATATTGCAATTGCTATTGGTAATTTTAGCAATTTGATTCTGCAATTTTCTTTAGGTAATAAAGCCAATAACAGGGGATAAAGCAGACAATATTGAACAAGCCATTAATCGTTATCAAGATGCTTTAATTGTAAGAACTCGCAACGACTTCCCCCAAGATTGGGCGGCGACACAAAATAATTTGGGGATTGCCTACAGCAACAGAATAAAAGGGGATAAAGCAGACAATATTGAACAAGCCATTAATCGTTATCAAGATGCTTTAATTGTAAGAACTCGCAACGACTTCCCCCAAAATAATGCAGACACTTTATTTAGTTTGGGGTTAACTTACCAAGACGCAAAACGCTTCAACGAAGCTTACAAAACCTTTGAACAAGCAATTGAGACTGTAGAATCTTTACGTGGTGAAATCGTTTCTGGCGATGAAATTAAACGCAAGCAAACAGAAGAATGGAACAAACTTTATCACAACATGGTAAAAGTGTGTCTGGAATTAAAAGAAGACACCAAAGCAATAGAATATATTGAGCGTAGTAAAACTCGAAATTTAACGGAACTTCTTGCCATTAAAGATATATATCCTGCGGGAGATATTCCAGAAAATATAAGAAGCGAACTACGACAACTAAGACAAGATATTGATATAGAAAAACGCCGAATCGCTGCTGAAGAAAAACCCGATTCTACCCATATAAATAAACTTCGTCACCGCTTCAATGAACTGTTTCCTTATAAGCCAATTCAGTTTGATGAAATCAAAAAGCTATTAGATAAAGAAACAGCGATTATCCAATTCTACATATTTTATGATTCTTTTAAGGTTTTTATCATTACTTGCGACAATGATAAACCTATAATTTGGCATTCTCAAACTGACGGTTTAGAAAAACTTGTAGATTGGATTGAAAAATATTTGGGACTTTACGATGAAGACAAAAAAGAGTGGATATCTCAATTAACTAATCAACTTACTGAACTAGCTTCAATTTTACAGATTGATGAAATTATCTCCCTTGTACCGTCTCATTGCAAAAAGGTAATTTTAGTTCCCCATCTTTACCTACACCTATTACCCCTCCATGCTTTACCTTTATCTTCTGGGGAATATTTAATTGATAAGTTCTCAGATGGTGTGAGTTACGCACCCAGTTGTCAACTGTTGCAGTATGCACAACAAAAATTACAAAAACCTCGACAATCACGTCACCTTTTCGCAATTCAAAACCCTACCAAAGATTTAGAGTTTACTGATATCGAAGTTGAAACAATAGCTGCAACCAATAAACCCCATCACATTATTAAAAAAAGTGCTGCTACAAAAGATGCTTTGTTGCAACCAGCCAATGCCAATCATCTTAATGATGCATACTTGCTTCACTTTTCTTGTCATGGTTACTTTAATCTATCATCACCTCTGGAATCAGGTTTATTGTTAGCGAATTCTCAACTAACTAATATTCCCACAAATGCTGTTAGTACATCGCGGTATGTACAAACACCTAATACAACAATTGATTTACAACAATGTTTAACTCTGGAAGATATCTTCCGATTCAACTTGCCGAATTGTCGTCTTGTCGTTCTTTCTGCTTGCGAAACTGGTTTGACTGATTTTACAAGCATGAGTGATGAATATATTGGTTTACCTAGCGGCTTTATCCGTGCTGGTAGCCCTAGTGTAGTTAGCAGTTTGTGGAGTGTAAGTGATATTTCTACAGCTTTATTAATGATTAAATTTTATGAAAATCTACAAAATCTTGATGTTCCACTTGCTCTCAAAGAAGCCCAAACTTGGCTGCGAAACGCGACAAAACAGCAATTAGAGCAGTGGGCAAGTAACAAATTTCATAATCCCGAACACATAGCACAATTACAGTTATCTTTATTCAATCAATCTTCTAACAGTAAACCTTTTGAGTCACCTTATTATTGGGCTGCATTCTGTGCAATTGGTAAATAATCTAAAAATGGAGTTAAATTATGTCATCTTTTTCTGACAAAAATGTTAAAGCTTTTATTGAACTCTTAAACAATCAATGGTCACTTTTTTGTTGTCAAGAACTTAAAGAATTAGAAAAGGAAGTTGCTTTATTACCAGATAATATAGAACAACTCTCAAAGTTTATTTCAACTTGGTATCTACAACGTCCTATAATTCAAGATGCTCAATTTACAATTCTAAAATCTGATGTTCCACAAGAAAGATTAATCCCAAAGAATGGTAAATTTTCAAAGCCTCCAACTGGTTCAGAGCTAAACAAAAAAACTCTTCAAAATGCTATTAAAAGAGCTTCCGATTCTATTAGCGATAAGCAATAATCTTAAGGTTAACCATGCATAAAAAAGAATTTGAAAGTAAACTTCGCAAATTAACATTGACTCTCTTCGCATTTCATCTGCGTAACGAATTAGGTCAAAGTGACAAACCAAACAAAGATGCTAATTTAATTTGGGAATGGTGTGAGAATTTAAGCAAAGACCTAAATATAAAAGAACTCGAAGGTTTTAAAGATAAACTAAGAAAACACAATGATGAAATTGGCTTACCAGCAACTCAAGACTACCCAGGTAGTGACTATTTAGAATTATTAGAAGAAGAAGATTTAATTCGTTTTTTCATTCCAAATAGTCAACATGAAATTTACGGTGCAGTCTATCCTTTACAAATCCATGATATAAATGCTCTTGACATTAGTCTTAGCTCTACATCTGATACTGTTAATCTAGTAGATTTAAAGGAATTAAATCCAAAATATTTTTCACTACCTAAAAATATTAAATCCTCTTTAAAAGATAATTTTCTAGGACAAACCTTGTTGCTTTTTGCTCAACCTGTGGATACAATCAAAGATTATCAAACATTAGTAAAGGAATATCTGGAAGTATTAGTTCCAGAAATAGAAATAAAAAAAGATTTTTTATCATTCGGATGTTTTTTCGGTAGTCCTATATTTGAGTATGATAACGGTCAAGAAGAACCTGGTAAAAGTATACATATATTAATTTGGCTTAATAGCGTATTTGTGACTGAACATTTAGTAGAGAAAAATTTTTATTATCAACCTTTAATTTATTTGTTATGTTATCGGAGTAAAATTCTATTTGCTTATTCAGAATCTCGTAAATCCTATCAAAAAGCAAAAAAACTTTATCAAAAATTAAAAGATACTGTTGAAAGTATTAAAGAATTACCCGAAGAACCAAACGTAAAATTACAAAAATTCAATAATATACTTAGAAATTTAAGTTTTCAAGCATTTGATTATACTCGTCACTTGCGAGACTTAGAAATTCAAAATGCTACTATAGAAACGAATTGTAAAAACTATAAAATTGTTTTACAAGAATTACAAAAAATAAGTCTTAAAGATAGAGACAATTTACAATTTTTACAAGAATTTTTAAATCATGCTCTTAATAAATTAGCAGAGCAAATTAAAGTAGACCTATCTTATCTCACCACAGGCAGAGAACTATATAGTGAAATTATAAACTCTATCCGGGGTATTGTAGAAATCGAACAAGCAGAATTAGAGGCAGAAAAAGTAGAGAGCAATAAGTCTTTAGAGCGTACTATTCAAGTAGCTGGTGTGGCATTAGGTAGTGGTGCGATCGCTGCTGCTTCAATTTCAGCACATATTGACAAACCCTTCAAAACTCCTAATAGTGGGTATTCATTTCATCCTATGGTATCTTCTTTCTTTTGGAGTGTTCTGGCTACCATTATTGCGGGGGCATTAACATTGTGGTGGACTAAGAGAAATCTCAATAATTAAAATACATCTTCATCATCCAAAGTAAGTATAAAGGGAAAAGGGATTACTTTTTTTGAAAAATCCTTGTATTTCAACTCCCCAAGCTTTTCAAAACTGCGATAGGCGAAGCCGATGCCTAAAGGCACGTCGCTGCTGCTTGCATATCTGGCGAATATAATCTGGAGGTGCGATGGTCGCTTCGCGTTTGCGTCAGCGTGTCTTTAGACAAACCGTCAAAGGCATCGCATACAGACATTAAATGCCATAATTTTTATATTTACCAACTACAGCTTTATTCCTAATAACTGCAAAATTTCCTTTACTGGCGATTTCTGTGACTCCAGTTGTTGCACTTGGGATAATATCTGTTTGGAAATATAAGTGCTTTTATAAATTGTTTTTTCACCACTTTTTAGCTGCCAATCATACCAAGCCTGTTGGTATTGTTTACCGCTTTTCTTAGTAATAGTTCTCCAGTGTATTCTGCCCGTACCTTCGCCGCAGCTTCTTCGAGTAGTACTACTGGTTGGCTCAACAGGTAGTACTGATGGTGATTGTTTTTCTAATCGAGTACTACTGGTTGGCTCAACAGGTAGTACTGATGGGGGCTGTTTTTCTAATCGAGTACTACTGGTTGGCTCAACAGGTAGTACTGATGATGGTTGTTTTTCTAGGTGAGTACTACTGGTTGGCTCAACAGGTAGTACTGATGGGGGCTGTTTTTCTAATCGAGTACTACTGGTTGGCTCAACAGGTAGTACTGATGGGGGCTGTTTTTCTAATCGAGTACTACTGGTTGGCTCAACAGGTAGTACTGATGGGGGCTGTTTTTCTAATCGAGTACTACTGGTTGGCTCAACAGGTAGTACTGATGGGGGCTGTTTTTCTAATCGAGTACTACTGGTTGGCTCAACAGGTAGTACTAATGGTGATTGTTTTTCTAGGTGAGTACTACTGGTTGGCTCAACAGGTAGTACTGATGATGATTGTTTTTCTTGCTGAGTACTACTGGTTAACAATTCGAGGTTGATTTGTTCTAATACCCGAACTATAAGTTCAACAATTTGAAGTGGTACACACCAACAATCTGGGTTTTTTTTATTACCCTCGTTCAAAGAGTCCGTTGAGGTAGAGTAATCGCTCCCAAGCAATCGCGGCGATTCGAGGGTCCAGAATATTTCCGAGGGCTGCTCGACGCGCTCTAGTAATTCGGTTGCCGCTCTTTGTTCCTGGGGGTCTGTCCACCCGATTGGCAGTCCAAACTCCTGTTCCAACCATTCTGGATTGAATACTTCGTTCTTCTTGATAATTCCCAGTTTCTTGGCTTTGGCTTCTGACTTGGTGTTCCCAGGGGGTCGCCCGTTCCCACACCAACTTAAGGCTCCCGGACGTGGCAATGAGTAAGAGTCTTTTCCCAGACCATCTGGTTCCAAAGTGAAATCCTGTTCCAACAACAATCCACTCCGCATTGTACCCACCGATTTGAAGCTGCCGGAGCATCTGTTTAAAATATGTTCCGGGTTCATCTCCTGGATATCGGGGTGCTGATAGCAATCCGGGGACGTTTTCGAGACAGAAGAATTTAGGTTGGGCTGTTGTGACAAGTCGTAATACTGTGGGGATACAGTCTCGCGGGTCTGCGGCGGCGAGACGTTTTCCTTCAACGGTAAAAGGTTGGCATGGTGGTGATGATGTAATGCAATCGATTTCTCCCTTTCTAAGTTGGAGGTCGCGCACGTCTCCGTAGATGGGGACATCTGGGAAGCGTTGCTGCAATATTTCTCTACACCATTCGTCGGTTTCGCACAGTCCGCATAGTTTGACTTTTCGGGTGATGATTCCCCAGAGGGGAAACCCTGCTCCAACTCCGCTACATAGGTCAAGCTGTCGGAGTTTTCTTTTTCCCAGCATAGCCATGCCTGCTCATATTCATGATTAGATTCAAAATCATCGGGGTCTGGTGGTTCAATGCTTTCATCCCAAAAAACCATAGGGTTTCCGGCTTCGTCAAACTTTCGCGGAACTTCACCAAAATGCGCTGAGTTCCAACAGTCGGAGGAAATTTCATCACTCCCAACTTTCCCTTTTCTCTCTTCTAAGACTTCTTCATCTACAGCAACTTTATTCTGTAAAATTTCAGGAAGACCATCGGGTTCATCCCAAGCGGGGTCATAAAAAGCTCCGTCCCAATCGCTTTTGTAGCCTTGTATCTCAGGTTGGTGATATAGTTCAATATCAAAAAGTGTGGTCATTCTTTTATATCCTCAAAGCAACTAAGTATGTTGGCGTTGAAAATTGTAATTAGGACAAGGCAGTAGGGAAAAGGCAGGGGGCAGGGAGAAAGAAAAATTCTACTTGGATAATTAATGGTGTAAATTGTTTTTCATCGGGACTGCCTTCTGAATACAAGAACCAAGCTAAACCTCCTTACTAAGTTGGAATATCAAGCCGCTGTCCGATTAATCTGGTAGCATTAAATTATTCGCGGACACTTTGCCTCCTTTTTTTTGCTGATGGATGAATTATACAATTAAATAGGTACAAATTGTAGTTTAGTATGTAAAATGCATTATAGAGAAGCTTTTAACCAGACATTGAAAAAATTCGGTATTCAGGCAAAAGTCCTAGCTCAGAAAAGTGGAGTGCAGGAGCGTCAAATTAGCCAGTTTAGGAACGGTAAAGATTTGATGGCTGAGACTCTTTTTAACTTGATAGCCGCTTTGCCAACTGAGGCAAAGATTTATTACTTTTCTCTTTTAAATGGGGAATCAATGCTAAAAGCAGTAGATTTACGTTCCTTAGTCAGTTCTATGTCAGTTGAGTGCAAATCCGAGGTACTAAGTTTAATTGCGAACTCTTTAGTAGAAAACCAGACAAAACCTGAATCTGCTTCATTAATGCGAGCAGTTTGATGCTATTCCTTGTTGTTTCACCGTGTATCACCCCAAAAAGAAGTAAGAACGGGTGCAAACTCTGACGTATCCTCACTACTAGCAGGTTGTGCAAAATACTTAGCTTGGTTTGCGATCGCTAAAATGCGATCGGTATCCCTAACATACAACGGCACCATTTTCTCCCGTTGTTCCAACAACTCCGCCAAACCAATATTTATCTTGAGTCCTTGATGAAACAGTTGACGTGCAGCTTTCTCTACCATCCGAGCAAGTTCCGCACCAGTACAATTAACAGTTTTATTAAGAATAATCCGCCATTCCTTCTGTGTCAGCACATCACTACCTTGATATCGCCGATCGAAAGAAGCCAAATGCATCATCAAAATTTCCTTACGCTCATAAGCTTGAGGAAATCCCACATAGAATATTTCATCAAATCTTCCCATCCTAGTTAACTCTGGTGGTAACGCATCAAGTCGGTTAAGGGTAGCAACCACAAACACCGGGGTATTTTTATCTTGTAACCAAGTGAGCAAAGTTCCTAAAATCTCCGTCGAATTGATCCCAGAGCCGTCGTTCGTATTTGTAAAAAACAATTTATCCAACTCATCAAAGTAAAGCACCACAGGAGCGCAAGCTTCCACTCTTTCAAGCGTGCGTTTTAAATAAGTTGCACCACCACTCTTTACCGCTGCGATATCCACACTCACGAGGGGAAACCCTAAGATAAGAGCGCAAACATTTGCTGCAAGAGTTTTACCAGTCCCAGGTGGTCCCACTAACAAGCATCCCTTGGGAAGAGGGATATTTGCAAATCGCGCTTGAATCAAAAAATCATGCTTTGCTTGAAGGACAAACTTTTTGAATAAATCCAAACCGCCAAAATCGGGTACGCTTGGCTTGGAAACAAAATTCAAATTGAAAGAGCGAAAGCGATTAATCTTGTAAGCTAAAAGATGCTTAGACAAGTCATTGATATTTGATTTTTCGCTCTGACAAGTTGCAATTGCTAATCCCAAACGAATTTCTTCAATAGTTAAACCAGAAACAGCATTTACCAAAGTTGATATATCAATTTGACTTACAAAATTAGGTAAATTGTTCTGTAGTAAATCAGCGATATCGAGAGATGAAGGTAATGGATTAAATAAAGTCGGAATTAAACTAGCTAATGATTCGGGCATTTCAACATTATCGGTAGTCAAAATGATTATTTTTTTGAAAACATCATGATTTTCTAGTTCGTAGTAGATATTAACTATTTGTGATGTAAGCTTATGAGAAAATAATCCTGATAATTTTGATTCTGTATTTGCTAAAGATAACAAGTTTTCAAAAATAAATATTCCCTGTGTCTGAGTATTCATCAAAAATTCAAAAGCAGCAAAAATATCTGTTTTACTATTGCATAAACGGCTTGTATTTATGGCAGAAAAAATTATTTGACCTTCTGAATTATAGTTGACTTGCTCAAAACATCCCCAGCCAGAATTCCATAAATAAACAGAAATATTTTCCGGCTCCGCACAGTTACGATAAATCCACTCTAAAACAGTCATGCGTTCCCTTGCTGAAGTAGTTACGTTAACTATAGGAACACCTGAATCAATCAACAAATTCAATTGAAATAATTCCATAATTAATATGTTGAGTACTAAACTAATTCATTACCTTGATTTCTTTTAGATTCAGATGAAACTAAATTTTGTTGTTTGGGCTGAAGCTTTGGTAGAATTTGCTCAAAATAAGTTAAATCCTTCTGACTCATATTACTTGTAAGCTTTCCTCCATTCTTTTCCAACAAGGTACCGCGTCCATCTTTCGCCTCAATATGTACGTTTCCTTCTGGGCTAGCTCGCCATTTATAAGAAAATACACCATCAATTTCGACAACTTTATGTTGAGCGATAGCATATTGCACTAAAGCATTAGTAACTCGTTCTACACCCTTAAAATACTCAGCTTCTTGCTTACCTATAGGAGTAAACGTTGTAGGTAGAGGCTCATTTTTCTTAAAAGAATGTTGTAAAGTCTTGATGTCTTGAATATGTATACCGTCCAAATTTCCTTTTTCAACTTTCACACCCAAAGGAGTTGCACGAAACTGCATTATTTGTTTCCCCGTTGAAGAGCTAGATACTTCATATAACGAACCTTGACGAGAAATTTGATATTCTCCCGCAGTATATTGATTCGCTCCTGGCTGCGTCTGGAGATGAAATAAAGTTTTTAGAGATGCAGCACCTTTATGTTGTGCAGAATTATCTGATAAGGAACGTATCTCCATTTTTATAGCACTACTTACACTTTTAACTACAGTTGAGACATTGTTAAGAGCTTGCTGCCACCATGAAGTATTTTTGGGTTGCTGCAATCTTTGTTCAATCAACTCTTTATACAAACTACGTTCTTGCTGTAATGCTTTTAACTCAGTTTTTAACTGTTCAACTTCAGCTAAAAGGATATTTTTTAAAGGACTATCTTCTAAAACTTGAAGCGACTCTTTAACTCGTGTTGAACCATTGGTTAATGGTAATATGTTATCTTGCTTAATTTCATAATTTGTATTATTAAAATCAATATTTACAAATTCAGTATCATTAACTTGATTATTTACTTCAATGACTTCGGCTTTACTTTTATTATTATCTAATTCACGTTGTAAAAAACTATTAACAATTACTTTACCATTTTCATCACTTTGTAAAACCACTTTTCCATCTAATTCCACTCTTTTATTTATTGCTCCCGAAGCTACATCACCAATAGGTGTAGAACGTAATTGTTGTAGTTCACTAATTAATTGAGGATTTAAAAACTGTCCCGATATGCCAGAAATTTCATCTCGAAATTGATTGTTATATCGTCCGTAAACTAATCTATCTCCATCAAAGATTTTTAAGTCTTGATGCTGATTTTCTCCCGAATGTTTGGTATCTAATAACGTCCGTAATAAAGTTTCAATTATTTGTTCGTAATGCTGTTGAATAGCAGTTGCATCACCGGAGTTTAAAGTAAATATATCACTCATTACATTAACCCTTCTCTTGCTGGTATACGATTAAGAAGTATCTGCGAGTCTACATAAAAAATTGCTAATTCTCCATCAAACATCCAAGCAATAAAATTACTTTTTTCCTCAATGTTTCTCGCACATTCGTAGCATCCAAACTTATTAACTCTGCCAGCTAATAAACCATATTGGTCAAATATTTCTATGACGAAAGGACAATAACCTACATCTAATTGTGGTTTCTTAGCCGCTTCAATTAGTATTTGCTGCCATTCAGGATAATCCTCTAAAAAAGATGAAATATCTAAACTCCAATTCATTTGTTTTGTTTGCAATCTTTGCACTTTTTAACTCCATTTAGTATTCAGTAAATTTTAGTTTTTCTTTTCCCCCTTGCTCCCTGCACCCTGCCCCTTGCCCTCAGCAAAGCTGCCTTCAAAAAACACTTGCAAGCTCTTGAGGAGAAGGCAAAGCACCAGGTTTTTCAGGTAATGGAAATAATTCTTCTGCTAATTGAACACGTTTTAAAAACTGATTAGAACGTTCCAAATCACTGACTTGTTCTCCATTATTTTGAATCAGTTTTTCTCGCACAAATTCCCATTTATCTTCAGACCAATTCATCTGTTGGATATCGGATAAAGGAACCTTTATTTTCTGCAACAAAGGAACATAAGCTTCCGTACCCCTCTGGTAAGCTGGGTTAATAATTACTGCTCTCCCAGTACCCATCTTGGCAAACTGAGCGGGTTCTAATAAATGCCGCTTCTGATGATGTTCGTTAGTACTGTGAGAACCTCCTCCTTTCCCCCTACTGCGAGATTTAGAATTAAAAGTTATCTCCATTTCTCCGAGATAGTCGCTGAACAACTTGGCAGATTCGGGGTCTTGGGGGTTAAATATAAACTTAGTTGCAGTACCACCCAAAATAGCCCTTGTCAATTCTTTGCCGTAAACTTTTTCTAATTGGGCAATATTTTGATATCCTAAAATCCCTACCATCCCATCTTCCCTATTTTCATTCAGCCAATTTATTAGCGCTGGTAGATACAAAGTTGGTAATTCATCTAATGCCACAATCAAAGGGTCAGAACGCGGTACGGTACGCGATACATTACGGGTGACAATCATATGTAAGATGGCTGCAAGTAAGGGACCAACAATATCTCGGTTATTTCTATCCAACCCAAACACAATCAACTGCTTTCCATCTAAATCAAGCGGTAGTGTCGTTTTACCGCAAAATGCCCCGACAAAATCACGTTTGAGAAAACGTTGAAACATTCTTTGTGCAGTACCAATAATTGATACTGCTGTTTTCTCAGAATCCTTAACGCTGATCAGTTGAGAAAGCGGACGAGAAGTCCATACCTTGAGTTTGTCCTTAGAAGCAGCTTCCATACGTGCCGACAAATTTGGTAGGGATAAAATCGCCTGAGCCATCATCAAGTCACAATATTTATCATCCCCAGTTAAAGTTTTAACTGCCTTTGTTACTAGTAAAATCCCTTCAACTAAACTATCACCAGCTTCCTCAAAGAATTTATCGCTACTATTGTTACTGCGATCAAAGTTACGAGAAATAACTTGTGTCATTTGTCCGGCTGCGATCGCATCTTCCTCATCTTTGAGTAAATCCAAAGGATTACAGGTTTCGCTTTCGGGGAATCCCGGAGCAAATACCCGTACCTTATACCCGCGTTTCATCGCATAAGCCACAGCTCGTTTAGTTTGCGCTGGATATTTGAAATCATAAAGACACATGGGAAAACCTTGGTCAAAAGCGCTGCGGAGTAAGGGGTCTATAACTGAGAACGTTTTACCCGAACCTGCTGCACCGATGGCAGAAATTCCTCTTTGAGCATCAGGAAAATATAACGTTCTATCTGGTTCTTTCCACCTATACAGTTGTTGAGTGAACGTAGGTTTAGTTTTTAATAACCCTTTCTCATACCACTGTTTTTCGATTCGCGATCGCACATGGGGTGGAGTACCCACATAAAGTGCTACTGAATTACGGATTGGTTTAGCCATTTGCTTTTTAGCTTTATGTCTAGCCTTTTGTTTCTCCCGTTTACCACCCCAGTAACTAGTTGCTACTTTACCCTTATGATTACTACCGGATAGTAAGTTAAAGATTGCGATCGCGGAAAAACAACCTATAAGTATCAGCCCAGATTGCGACTTCATTAAATCTGCCAATCTTTCAATCTGTAAGGTTGGTGGTGTTATTGTCTGAAGCATAAAATTATTAGTTTTCATTTTTCGCTTATTTATCGATGGTTGTCCAAGTTTCATAGAAATACGTATATCTACCAGTATCAAAGCAGTATTTGTTTTTAGATACCATATATTTCATTGTTGTTTGTTGAAAAAAGGTAATGCAAGGGAAAGGTTTAAAGCTGTCATTCTCAACTTTAATTAACTGTTGAGAGGGTGGTAATTGTGGATTAGCAATTATCTCTAAAAAACGTTTACCCTCCGAATGATAAACCTGGTATAAACAGCCCCCAATACCACAAAGTTGAGAGGAACGAAAATCAAATATAAATAATGTCCCGGCACCAGTTGATGGTATTTTTAAAACTTTGATAGATTTCTTATCTAGCTTAGTTTTTGAGAAAGAAGATAAGACTTGTGTAAGTAAAGGTTGAGAAACTATATCTACAGCATTTTGCCAAGAATATTCAATTTTATTTGTTTTATTGATGGATGATGCTCTGTTTAACATCCATACGAAAATAGCAATTGAGACACACGATAGGAGTATAAACAATATTTGAAAATAAATAATTTTATGACGCAATCCTTTTTTCATAATTAAAATAAAATTTATTAATTAATATTTTCTAGCTTATTAATACACCCCATTGCTTTTAAAGCTTCGTTATATCTATCTGAAGAAGCAATACCATATTCTTGAATTGAATCGCTTTCGTTAACATTGCTAACTTCTGAATCAATTGGAATACCTAAACCACCAAAATGCATAGAAGCAGCACGTTCAATTAACCTTTCACCTGTAAAAGCTTTTCCTGTATTCGGGTCAATTTGCTTTGATGCATTGTCTAATAATTCCAACGTATCGGATGCAATTAAATTCTGTTGTTCTGTAGGTGAAAAATATTGCATCATTTCTTCACTAGTAACTTCTTCACCTCTATCTAATTTACTGAGAAATCTATTTCCACCGGATTTACTCTCAATAATTTTTCTTACTTGTGGACGATAAGACATAAATTGCATCGCACCAAGAGAGCGACCGCAATTACCTTTTCCGTCACAAACATAATTCCCTAGCGAGTCGTAATTACCTTTGATATCGGAAAGCGCAGTACTCAAAGCATCGATATTGGTACCTGATAAATGTTGTTTACTACAACTACCTTTGTTTGGTGGCAATAAAGGTGAGAAGGCAGAAGGAAGATGGCAGGAGGCAGAAGGTTTTAAAATACTTTTTTCCTTCTTCCCTTTTTTAGAATTTGATACTCTACTATTATTAGAGTGTCCACAATTTACGGAAGAATTAAGAGTTTTTAAATTATCCCTTCTGCCCTCTGCCTCCTCTCTTGAAAAGTTGCTCCACTTGGGGAGACCCCAAGACCGCACTTTTCGCTGCCCCCTGCCTCCATTATTGAAAATAAATCCGCTGCTTTTCAAACCTGTAGGAGTAGAAGTAGAATTTTCTCCACCTCCGTTTATCAAACCTAAAAATATAGCGTCTTGTTCCCGATAAGTCATCAACGGAACCGGACCGATAAAATAGGGTGTACATCCCAAATCAACAAAGTTATTTCGCATACAAACCCGAAAGAATAAAGCTTGAGACATCATTCCATCAACTTCCGATACATCCCAAACCGCTACCTTAAAAGCATCACCAAATAAATGTCTACCTGTAGGTTCTTTTCCACCATTCACAGAACCAAGAATGGAGTTACCACCTTTGACTAATTGATATTTGCCACTAACCCAAGCTTTTCCTTTCACAGACTTAGAACCATTAAGCTCCACATGAGCGCAATCTTTTTTACACGGTACGGCAAAACCTTCTTCTTTGCTTCCAGAAATTGTTCGTTGTCGCTGTTGTTCGTCAGTTCCAAAGGCAACATCTACAATTCCGACTTCCCCACCTATAGCGTTGATGGGATTGGGGAATTGGGAGAAAGGAACCGACTCTAATCCTGGAATAGAGTCAATATAAACACCTTGCCACTTTTCAAATTCTTCAATGGGAGTTGTAGATAATCCAGGTATGGAATCGACGCGATAGGAAGTTAAATCAATTTCAGAAAAATTTAATTTACTCAAATGTGGCGATAGCTCTAATAAATTACCAATTGTTTGATTACTATCTACATAACCAGATAATTTGTAAGATATTAGATCGGTAACGGGTTTAATGTCAGCAATGGGAATGTTTTTTAATTCAGGAATTGCCGAAACTAAACTACCCAGGGTTTGTAGTTTCATCAAACCAAATTTTTCTAAATTAACTTTACTCAAATCTGACCCAACAATTCGAGAAATATCAGTTAATGAAAACTTTTGCAGTTCAAAAGAGTCCTGAAAATCACCTAGCATCATGAATGTTGCGATGTTTTGTCCTTTTCCCCAACTGCGATTAGGGTTATAACCCAATTTATCTTTAATACCTGGAGGTGCTTGAAATGAACCATCTGTATTAATTAAAGGCATTGTCGAAAAAGTAATTTGATTCCAGTCTGGGATACGAGTATTCTGCCAATCAACTGTTTGTATTTGAGTTTGTTGTGTTAAAGAATTAGAAACATCTTGAGCCTGCGATGAAACAATGATTGCACTGCCCATATTTATTGATAAACCGATACCAGATATTAAACTAAATTTTTTATTTGATAGTTTCATCACCTTAAACCCTATTTTATTAGTGTTAATAATCAATTCTCCCTGCCCCCTACTCCCCAGCCTTCTTTATTTCCCCAATTCTATTAACCGATTAACCAACCGTAAAGAAATTCCACTATCGAGAGCAGCGTCACTTATTTGTTCTCCCGATTTCACCGAGATCAAAAAATTTTTCACTCTACTCATTAAACGAGATTCTTCAGAAATCAAACGTTGTTGCTGAGCAATAATCAACCCTCGACTTATTAACTGTAAATTATTAATATTGGTGATATTAGGAAATATATCAGTATTTAACTCTTGCTGATTTGGTGTAATCTCAATTGTGTTAATTTTGGGCGTTTTATCTCCAATCGCTACTTTAAATAAATAAATCTGTCGCTTATCGTTACCTTTTGTCACTACCGTCAATAAGCTACTATTAGATGAAGGTAACTGCTCAAACTTTAACGGTTTAATTCGTCGTAAATGCAATACAGTTGCACCATTCTCTGAATCACATTCCTTGGACAATCCAGATAAACAACCATCAACATCGAGAGTTGCAATAGCAGGATTATCCAACCATACTTTCTCTACTATTTCACCAGTAGGGATAAATGAAATATTGACTCCATAACCAGAAGATAACTCAATTAGGGGTATTTCACCTTCACTATTACCAGTAGCAATATTTGAATTTATACGCTTTACACCACCTTTTGTCTCACCAGCTATTACCTTTATTGAAATACTGGTAAAGCTAATTAAGGTCAATATAGAAATTACAGCAGCTTTTTTTATGATATTTTTCATTAGTCGCTAAATTGAAAAGATTGATTTACAAATATCTGTACCTGCGTATTAGCAGGTACATACCAAACCTTTTTTTGCTGTTTAATTTCCGAATTTTTTCGTTTATTACGCTCTACTATTTGTTCGGTAAGTGGTTCAAATCCACCTTCTAAAACAGCACCTAAAATATTAGAATTACTTCGTCTAATTGACGAAAAACTACTGTTACCGCCAAAACCACTATTCGTAGAGAATTGCTCCGATTTGGGTTGATTCAGTACTTTACCCACTTTGCTAAGAGAACCAACTACAAAAATTTCTGCATCCCGTTTAGCAATATCTTCACCTTTGTTACCTCGCTTTGATGCTATCAAAGGCTTACCTGAATTTCCACGAATACTAATTACTCCTGCTGGAAGGATGTATTGCTTACCGTTAATAATAATCTGCGCTGCTTCTAGTTGTACTAATCCCGACTCTTGAATGTTTTTTATAGTCGTAACAATTTGAGTATTCTTGGGAAGAGTAATTAAACCATTTTTATCTTTAAGTGGTTCGGCAACTTGAATAATAAAGTTTTCTTGATTATCAGAAGTTAATTCTTTATCCCACATTAAAGGTGTAATTAATTTTCCAGTTATACTTTCCCCTATTCTTAATTGCCTTATGGCTTGTAAAGGCTCAAGGCAGTAAAAATTATCTTCATATTTAGTACAATCGGAGTGAGAGTCATATCCTTGTCGGGTTAAGATACTTCCATCTTTTTCTAAAATCCGAGCCTCTTCTGTGTAAAGTGGTTCGGGATAAACAGTAGTTTCAGCAATTTGAGAAGAAACCATTAAAGGAATCGCTTTTGGTATTGTTGTAGGTACTGATTCTTCCTGTATTCCAGGTTTAATTTCCTCAATCGTTTGTTGTTCGTTCTTCGTTGCAATTTCAGCAGTACCGTAACTTCCCAGTTGATTAACGGCTAGCCATTGCTCTGTCGGGTCGATTAAGTCGGGTGCTTTTTCTCTAATCGGTGGTGATACTTTTCTCACGCTCTGAGCTACTGGTAATGGATTCGGCTTTGTTGCTGTTTGTATAGGTTCAGGAAGCGAAGCTCTTGGAGGAGGATAATAACTCCTTGGTATCGGATAACTATTTTGCCTTATCGGACGAGGCATTGAAGTGTAAACTGGTGGTCTACTTATGATTGTTGGTCTTTCGGGTTGTGCTGTATTTACTTTCTGATTATTAAATTCTGGTTTGGTTTGAGAATTTGATTGAGGAATAGGTGTTTTAGTATTCTTCGACTCTTCTTGTGATTTAATTTTTTCAGCTTGGGTTGATAATGCTAATTCAGCTTTTAATTTTCCATTTTCCACTTCATTTGGTTTAGTCTCTTCTCTTAAAATAACTTTCGGTTTGTCAAAGTTTTGAGTAGTAATTGTTGGTGCAGCTTTTGGTTTAACAGAAATAATAGTATTCAAAAAGGTAGCACTTACACCAAATAGAACCATCAAGATTAAACCCACAGCACCAAATTTGGCAAATGGATTAGTTGCAAAATTTGGTTGAGTTTTACCATCATGTGGGTCATCAAATAATTCATGAGTATCTATGACATTATTATCATTTTTATCTTTTATATCGCTTTCATTCGATTCAATATTATTTTCTTTCTTATTCTCAATAATCGTCTCTGTTTCACTTACCTCTGTTTGATTATCATTATAACCAAGTAATTTTGCTAAACTTTCTTCATTCCAATTAGTTTCATTATTTAACAACTCTTGGTCATTATCTTCAATATTCTCAACATTTGAATTATCATTCATCATAAATTCTCCTGTGGTAAATCTCGTATTGCATAAATTTCTAAACCACTAGAACGTACTTGGTAAACTATTGCTGCCAATCCATCAATTTTGATGGGAGATGAAGGTGCTTCTACTGCTCGGACAAATATTTCTTTATTAAAAGGAATCACTTCTCCCAATTTATTGCTTTCGTCAAATATAGTAAGATTAGCAACTATTTTGACTTTCCATTTACCTTCTTCAATTAAAACTGGTTGTTGAAAATATTGCGGAACAAAAACTACTTGTGTTCTTCCTTTAAACACTCCTGATGGTGTAATATCAGCAAGCAATTGTAAAAACTCTTTACGAAAATCTGATGATAAAGCATAGGATGCTTGCCATGCTCCGTGAGTGACTTTACCTTTACTACTACTAATTGAACGAATATCTACACCACTATCGGGTTTTGGTTCTACCGCATCTTCAACTGTTGTAGCCGGTAAATTTCCCGACCAATTCATCATTAAAGTCATCGTATCGGAAACAAAGCGTAATACTACTTGGGGTGTACGTTCTAAGCTACCTAATTGAGCAACTTTAATTGATTTTCCACTTTCTAATTGCACTAAGGTTGGAGGTGCTTTTTTACTTAATTGCGAGTAGGAACCGTATAACAGAAATAAAATAAGAAAGGTCAGAAGATGTAATCCAAAAGTTCCAACAGTAAATAATGCTAAAGTATCACTTCTAGAAAAACGAGTTGCGGTACGATTCAAAAATTTTAAACGTCTATCTTCGGTTTGAGAATTTAAGTTTTTATCAATTGCCATATACTGAACACCACTTACTATTTTCTAATAAATCCAGTTACAACCGAAGAAAAACCCAAACTCGCAATACTTGAAAAACTTCTTAAAACTGCCATTCCTCCACCAACAGCTAATACGACGGATAAAATCGGAGCAAGAATACCAATTGCAAAAGCAAAAATCATCGGGTCGTTATTATCGGCATTCATAACTAATGTGGCAACTAAACCAGAAATTATATTGAAACAAAGTTTTACCATTCCGACAGAAAAAAATCCCGTTACCCAAGCGAAAATTGCTTTATTTCCTACAGGTAGCAATGAACCTCCGACAGCCAGAGGTCCTAACAATGCTGTCAGTAACATAGAAACTTCTATAATCCATTGAAAGGCGATACTAAAAGCTAATAACAAACCACGAACCGTTAATTGAAAGATATTAGTATTGAAAAAATCATTGACACCTTGAAGAAAATTGGAATTGTTATCATCAATTTGAGATTCGATTTCTTGAGCTTGTTGTTGAGCATTTTGCAGGCATTCCGTTTGTTGAGTAGGGTCGGCTATTCCATTACATTGAGTAATTAATGTTTGGATTGCTTCAGAAGAACCAGTTTTGAGCATTACTCTTTGATAAGCTTCTTGTAGTTGAATAGAAGCAGATGTTGTCGTAAGAAGCGTTTGATTTGTTTGATTGATGATAGCTCTAAGTCCAAGAGTCGCCTCGGATAACAGTTTGGCGTTATTAGTGAGTAAAACTATTACGACTAATGGCCAGATGATTTCTGAAAAAGCTTTGCTGTTATCACCATCTATCATTTCCCTCGTCCACTGCACCATGAAAATAAGTAAAGTTCCGACAGCAAAGAAAATTCCTAGATTGGCGATCGCACTATATAATCCTCCACCGAGTACGTCATTCCACAGCTTATCCATCGATTGAGCAACAGCGGAGCTCGCCGCAATTCCATCTTCTGTAATGGTGGAAGCAGCTTGCCCAGGATTAGGATTTTCAACTTGAGCAAGAATGAGTCCCCAATGTAGCAGTAGGAATGACATAAATCAAAGGAAATCCCCCTTAAAACAAACGTGCTTGGGAAGCTGTACGTAAATTACTAAAACCTTGACCAACTATCTCCTTATTACGCATTTGATTTTGACCGTCTAAAGACCTTGAAATATTAGTCAAGTTAAGATTCGCTAAATCTTGCGACTGCTTTGATTTCAACCCATCCGCACGCATTGCTCCTAAAATTGCTGCGGTTGATGTATTTTGTTGAGCAATCCGCTTCATCACATTCTGTGTAACTACCTCGTCTTGCGCTACGGCTGCGTAAATTTGAACTCGTTCTATAGAGGTTTGAGTGTTCTCAACTTCTCTTTTCGTCATCTGTTGACCATTTTTACCCAATGTACCGTCTATTACAGCACGGGTAATCTGGCGGTCAACTTCATTTGTTGCTTGTTCTACGGTATTTACAGCAGTATCTGAAGTCGCTGCAATCTTCTCTACTTCTGTACGAGATAAAGTAGCATCCGGTAAACCTAATACACCAAGCGTTTCATTAATAGCTGCTTCTATGTCTTTTCCTAAAGAGGCACTTATTGGTTCTAACTTGCTTTCTAATATAGAACCAACATAATCATCAAAAGACTTTAACTCCAGTTTTAGTTGGTCAAGAGTGTTTCCGATAACTGGTATCGATGATGCGTGAGCGCTGGTTATACCTACAATAGAAATAACAATTGCTCCTCCTAATCCGAAAAATACTAATTTTTTCTTTTTCATAATCACTCGATTCCTTATATGAGAAGGCAGATGGCAGTAGGCAGAAGGCAGAAGGTTAAAAAGAAACACGACATTTTTACTCCAAAATACATAATCTAAAATCGGGTTAATTATTATTTCTGCATCAGTTAAGATTTCCTTATTTTCTTTCTTTACCTCCTGCCCTCTGCCTCCTGCCTCCTGCCTCCGTCAATTGTTTAGAGAATTCTGTTACAGCGACAAATTTATCTGAATATTTTAACAATGCAGCAGTTCTGCTCTCTTGTTCTATGGGATTATTCGCTACTATTGCTAGTAAATTCAAAGGCGGATAATAACGAGTACCTGTAAAAATTCCGTTATCATCAAGCAGCCATTGAGAATAAAATCCTTCCTTTTTTGGGAAAAAGCTTTCTGTTGCATTACAGGAAATAATTTCATTCGGATATTTCAGAATCGAAGTGAAACTATCTACAGCGTTGGGTTGAATGCGTCCGATAAGTCGTGTGGTTAGATTCTGAAATATCTTTGCTCCTGATGGAGATTGAGCAATACTTTCCGGGTCTTGGGCTGATAGTATTACTCTTATCCCTGCTTTTGCTCCATTAGCACAAAGTCTTCCAACCAAGGCTGCAATTGAGTCATATTCAAATAAGATGGGACTTTCATCAATAAAGAATACACTGGCTTTTTCTGACAATGCTCGCCGTAATGCAGCGCTGTAAGCACTCAAACTTAAAATTGCGGCATCGTCATCATTGGATAAATTACGTAGTGCAAAGATTAACAATCGTGCATCGCTACGAAAAGTGGAAGGCTGCGCTAAGGATTGTCCGACTCTTGATGAAAGCCAGAACCGCAAACGTAATTTTATCGTTTCTAATGCAGCTTTGGTATCGCTACTCATCGAATCTAGCCGCAATCGCTCGTGGGAGCAAAAACTTAAAAAGTCATGCAGGGTAGGCATTGTAGCCCATTCAGGTGAACCAAAGCCGTTAACGTATGCAGCGGCGTATCTATCCCGGATCAAATCGTCTTCAAAGAAAGCTTTAAGTCCTAATGCCAAGATAGAACGCACGGTATCGGTGAGTGTTTGCGACTCTGCACCACCAGAACCCCGACGACTACCCACAATCATTGTTAGTAAGGCAGTTGCAAGAAAATCTTTGTAATCGGAGAACCTTTCTTGCTGTAACTTGGGTGGGAGAAAACGTAAGTTAGGTAGTTCAAATAAATTACTTGATTCTTTACCAATGTCGAAGTAAGCACCATCGTCACCCATAAATTTGGTGTAATCTGTGAACGTACTTGTTCCATCAGGTTTTGGATAATCCATTGCTACCACGGGCATTCCATATGCTAAAGCCTGGGTGATAATGCCTGATGCCAGTACGCTTTTTCCGGCGCGGGTAGTAGCAAATAGTCCTAAGTTTTTATGTTGAGTATATAGGTTGAGGAATATTGGTGTTCCTCCATCAGATGCAATCAATTCAAAACCATCATCATCACCTTTCTTAGTACGTACTAATGGTAAAAGTCCCGGCACTTCACCACTTAGATAAACCAGTCTTCGATTAAAGGGAACTGTCATTAAACGTTCCCAGGTGATAGGTAGAGTTTGCAACCAAATCCGCCAAGGATATTCGGTTTCTCTTACTACCCATGCGGGACGCAGAAAACTTGATTGTAAATAACGACAAGCTTCATCTAATTGTTCTCTGGTATTACGATATACAAGAAACACAACCGCAGTATGAATGGGGACGGCTCCTTCGTATAGTTCTGACTGCGCGGCGATGGATTTTTTGATATTAAGTAAGGATTTTACGTCAACCGAATTTTTTTGTTGAGCAATAGCAGCACTTGTATTTGATTGTTTTGTAAGACGCTGCATATTAGTTTTCACCAATGTTTCATTCGCACGCATCAACTGACAGTAGATTTCGGTGTCGTAAATTCTTTCTTTTGATAACACCTCCCATAGATATTGCATTTGTCGTTCTTTATCAATCCAACCGCCGGGTTTTTCTACAAAGGTAAGCGCCCCTATATATTTTCCTTTTAGATGCACCCAGCGTTTGTCTGCCACAGGAATAGAAGAATCGGATTCCATCAACAAAGATTTGGGGGCGATATCTGAGTAAATTTCTTCGTGCAACCCATCTTCATTGAGAACTAAAAGTTGGGGAATTGGGCGCGGTGGAGTGTCGTTAAAGCGCTGCCATAGAATGTTCCAAAGTTCGGATGCACCCAAGGGACGGATATCCAAACCCATCTTATTGGAAAATAGCTGCTCCCAAAGTTGGTAGCCATCGGTAAAAGATGAGTATAGTAAACGCTCGATGCGAACGAATTGTAACTCGTTGATTTCCCCGGTGAATGATTTCCATAAGCGTTCTAATCTGGAAAGCCCTTTTTCTATCGCATCGCTTGCACCGTTTGTATCTTGTTCTATGGTGTAGGTGCAGTACAAACGCAATGTTTTAGGTTTGCGGATGCCTGCTTTTGTTAATTGTTGGATGCGAGAGCGTTCGCCCATCAAAAGGTATTGTAATTCTAGGTTTGGGGCATTATCGCTTAAGTTTTTTAATTGTTGCTGTCTTTGCTTATCGTTGGTAAACGAGCTTAAATGAATTGTCAGACGTTCCCCTTCGGGTAAATCTTTCAACCCCGATTCAATTGCATCAAATACTGGTGAGATTTGTTCGTTACGTAATGTTGAATGAATCCCCGCGCACTCGAAGCCGAAGTGAATCATAAAATTGTTAGCACCTTTTCTCAAAACGTATGCTCCAACAGAGCGTCCTTGCAGGTTTATCTGCAACATTGATACTAAGGATAAAGCATCTTCTAACGGCGTTAAACGAATTTTACTTTTACCGTTATCAACTGTGCGTTTACCTACTTTTGATTGAACGCTCATTTTCTATGTATTTTCTTTGAGTAGACTTTTTTGGTTCTTGCATTCACAAGTTGCTGATAGGGTATTCCAACTCTTGTCCAATTCGGTGTAGAAACAAATTTTGATAAAATTCTCCAAGCACCATTAGCCGTTAGTACCCACCAAGTGGAAATTCCCCAAGTTGCGATCGCAATTGTCCAAACCCAGTTTAAGCGTAATAAACCATGAGCTATGTAATAGGAACCTCCACAAATTATTGCCCAAGGTACTAATTGGTCTGCTGGAAAAGGTCCGATTGATGGTTGTTTACCTAAAGTGGCGTTAACATTACGATATTTCTTATCCTCCATATATTTACTCAAAAAAAAATTCTTTTCCCCCTGCTCCCTCTCTTGAAAAGTTGCTCCACTTGGGGAGACCAGACCCCATTCGCTGCCCCCAGCAAAGCTGCCTCTTAACCTCCAGGCGCACCTCCTCCTCCTCCTCCGCCACCAATAATTAGATTTGCTAAAACATCACCTATTGTTACGGCAATTAAAATAATCATTGGTGTACGGGCTAAATTTTGGTTAAAGTCGATAGGGAAATCACTTTCCCTACCTCTTCTTCAAAACTGGACGTGAGACTTTCACCTCATCCAGCTCCTCAACAACCAGGCTGTTTCCATCAGTACCGCTTTCTGCCACTGGATTTC
>Ga0209911_100083_pt1 | contig 95104 bp, 97 predicted proteins | sample FECB21metaG_FD_188301 | JGI IMG/M metagenome (GOLD analysis project Ga0209911, IMG submission 188301) | Cyanobacterial communities from the Joint Genome Institute, California, USA - FECB-21 (SPAdes) (version 2) | ecosystem: Environmental > Aquatic > Thermal springs > Hot (42-90C) > Microbial mats...
AGAGCGTTGGAACCACCTGATCCCATCCCGAACTCAGTAGTGAAACGACGCATCGCCGATGGTAGTGTGGTGCTTCACCATGTGAGAGTAGGTCATCGTCAAGCTCCTATACGAAACCCCAGATCGCTAACGCGGTCTGGGGTTTCTTCTTTGCGGCGCGGAAAACAGAGCTTCGCGTAGGGTGCGCTGCGCGCACCGATCAAGACGCCGACATGCCGGTGCGCGCGGCGCACACTACGGTTGATCCGCTGACGCCTTCGCGAGCAGAGCCCGCTCCTACACATTCTCAGCTTCAGCGCTCGCCTCTAACTTAAGTATCTGCTCGCTATGGTCGTCTTGTTCTGATGAGTCACAGGCCATCAATGCGCGACTTCCTTCAGAAGGTTCTCGATTGATAACTCCTGATCCTTGCGATCCAACCAGACGTGGCGAGCACTAAGGCATTCTCCTATGCGTCAATCGAGTCGTATCACCTTCCGCTCTACCTTCCGCATCAAGATCAGCGATCGAGAAAACGACACGCTGATCGGCTACGCAGGCGATGTTTCCGAGTGCGGGATGAAACTGCTGAGCGATACGCCGGTGGAGCCCGGAAGTGAACTGAAGCTGCGCGTGCGCATGCGCGATCGTCAGGGAGAGATGCGCCAGGTGGATGTGAACATGGTCTGTCAGTGGTCGCAGGAGAATACCCGCACGGGCTTCTTCGAAGCCGGGCTGGCCTTGCAGGATGAGACGGCCGAGTACGTCCGGCTGATCGAAGGCATGCGCAAGGTGCGCAAGGAAAAGGCTTAGGCGGGAGCGGATGGCGGGGCGATGGCGTGGCAATCTACTTGCGAGGTCGGCGTGGTGGATGCGCAGCACGCATCCACCAGTGTGTTGAAACCTTTGCTGATCAACCCAGTGTGCCGAGGATATTGACGCCGACTCTTTCCGGGATCTCGTTCTGTGACAGTACATGCAGGCCGGGGCTGAATACCCGGGCGTAACGCGCCAGTAGCGGGCGTAGCTGCGGCATCACGGTAAGGATTGGCGGGTGTCCGTCCTTGCGCAGTTTCTCCTTCACCACCGGCATGGTGTTCTGCAACTGGTTGAGCAGACTTGGTTCCACCGGGATGTTGTCCAGGCTCACCGGGCCGGCCTGCTGGGCGATGGCCAGGGCATTGAGCAGGGTGTTCTCCAGTGCATTCTCGAGAATGAACACCGACAGCTCCTGACGCTCGCCGGCGATCATGCCGACGATGCTGCGGCGCAGCGCGTAACGCACGTCCGAGGCCAGCAAGACAGGATCCTTGGTCGATTCACTGGCCTCCAGCAGCGTAGTGGCGATGGTGACGATATCCTTGAGCGGCACCTGCTCCTGCAACAACTGGCGGTAGACGCGGTGCTGCTGGGTGTAGCTGAGCTGACTCTTCAGGCTCTCGGCCAGTTTCGGCGCCTGCACCTGCAGACGCTGCATTAGATGGTCTACATCGTCGTGCTTGAACACATCGGGCAGATGCTCACGGATGACCTTGTTCAGGTGCGTGGCGATGACGCTGGCACAGTCGATCACCTGGTAGCCGAGATTCAGCGCACGCGCCTTGTCTTCCGGCTGGATCCACACCACCTGCATGCGATAGGCCGGGTCTACGCCGAGAATGCCGTCGATCTCGCCATAGAGCTCCGGAGAAGGGATAGCCATCATGCGATCGGCATGCAGCTCGGCACTGTCGATCTTCTCACCATTGATCTGGATGCTGTACTGCGATGCCTTAAGGCGCAGGCTGTCGCGGATATGCACTTCCGGCAGCAGGAAGCCCAGGCTTTCCGACAGGGTCTGACGTACACCGCGCACGCGCTGGGTCAGCGGCGCGCCAGCGGCTTCGTTGACCAGGCCAACCAGTTTGTAGCCCAGCGATACCGACAGACGCTCGACCAGCGGGATGTCCTCCCACACCATGTTTTGCGCGCGTTCCTGTTCCATCGCCTTGCCCAATGCCTCGACCTGCTCGAGGCTGGCGGCTTCCTTGGGCGGGCCGTTGCGCGAAACCATCCAGGCGATGAACGCCACCAGGGCGGCGAAGCTGATGAACGCCAGGTGCGGCATGCCTGGCACCAGTGCCAGGGTGAACAGAATGCCGGCTACGGTGTAGAGCAGTGCTGGTTGGGCCAGCAACTGGCGGTGCACCTGCTGGGTGATGTCCGAGGACTCGTTGATCCGCGTGACGATGATCGCCGCTGCAGTGGACAGCAGCAGCGCCGGTATCTGCGCCACCAGACCATCACCGATGGTCAGCAGGGCGTACTGCTGGAAAGCCTGGCCTGCGCCCAGGTCGTAGACGAACAGGCCGATGGCGAAGCCGCCGAACAGGTTGATCAGGAGGATCAGGATGCCGGCGATGGCATCGCCACGGACGAACTTCGAGGCGCCATCCATGGCCCCATAGAAGTCGGCTTCCTTGGCCACTTCCGCGCGGCGACGCTTGGCTTCGTGCTGCTCGATCAGGCCGGCATTGAGGTCGGCGTCGATGGCCATCTGCTTGCCCGGCAGTGCATCGAGGGTGAAGCGCGCGGTGACCTCGGAGATACGCTCGCCGCCCTTGGTGATGACGATGAAGTTGATGATCATCAGGATCACGAACACCACCAGGCCGACGATGAAGTTGCCGCCGATCACTACCTCACCGAACGATTCGATGACCTTGCCCGCGGCCCCCGTACCGGTGTGACCTTCAAGCAGCACCACGCGCGTGGAGGCGACGTTCAGACACAGGCGCATCAGGGTGGTGATGAGGATCACCGTGGGAAACAGGGAAAAATCCAGCGGGCTCTTCGACGATACGCTGACCAGCAGCACCAGGATGGCCATGGCGATATTGAAGGTGAACAGGGCATCGAGCAGCACCGGTGGCAGCGGCAGGATGACCATGGCCAGGATCGACAGGATCAGCACCGGAATACCGATACGGCCGCTGCGGAAGGTGGGCGCGAGTTGCTGCAGTAGGTTCATGAATCAGCCCCTGTTGGCCAAGCTGTCGGGAATCGGGAGGTTGCTCGCCAGTTCTGGCTTGCTTCTGCGGCCCTGGCGCCAGGCCTTGAGCTGCAGGATGTAGGTCAGCACATGGGCCACGGCGGTATACAGCGGTGCCGGAATCTGCTGGTTGATCTGGGTGGTGAAGTAAATGGCGCGTGCCAGCGGTGGAATCTCCACTACTTCGAGTACGTGCTTGGCGGCCATCTGACGCATATACAGGGCGGTTTCATCGACGCCCTTGGCCAGCACGAAGGGCGCGGCGGCCTTCTTGGTGTCGTACTTGAGCGCCACGGCATAGTGCGTCGGGTTGACGATGACCACGTCGGCGTTCTTGATCACCTTGCTGATCTGCCTTTGCAACATCTGCCGTTGCAACTGCTTGATGCGCGCCTTGACCTCGGGGCGGCCCTCCTGATTCTTGTGCTCCTCCTTGCGCTCCTGCTTGGTCATACGCATCTTCTTGAGGAAGAAGTAGCGCTGCAGCGGGATGTCGATGAAGGAGAACACCACGAAGATCAGCATCAGGCACAGGGTCAGGTTGAAGGTCAGGTCCAGCGCCGCCGAGATCGCCTCGAGCACGCTGCTGCGCTGCAGGGCGACCAGGTCCGGGAGGGCCGCGCGCACCAGAACGTAGCCGACGCCGAGCAGCACCAGTACCTTGAGGATCGATTTGAGCAGTTCACTCCAGTTCTGCGCCGAGAAGATCCTGCCGAGGCCGGTGATGGGATTGAGCTTGCTGAGCTTCGGCGCAAAGTTCTTCGCGGAAAACACCCAGCCGCCCGGCACCAGCGACAGCGCCACCACCAGTACGGAAGTGAGCAGCAAGGGTGACAGCAGTTTGATGAACACCAGCATGTTGTAGCCCAGCAGGGTGTCGAGATCATCCAGGCCGATCTCGCTGTGGCCGAACTGGATGTACGACAGGCGGAAGCTGTCGCTGAGCCCCTCCAGGAAAAGCCCGGCGCTGAGCTTGAGAATGAACAGGGTAGCGATCAATGAGATAGTGGTCGACAGATCCTTGGAGCGCGCGACCTGGCCATCATCCTTGCTCTTTTTCAGTTTGTGCGCGGAGGCTTCTTCCGTTTTCTCCTGGCCGCTGTTCTGCTCAGACATCGCCGCCCTCGCGCAGAATCACGCCGATACCATTGAGCAGCTCGCGGGTCAGGTGCAGGTAGCTGTCGGGCAGGTTGGGCAGGGTCAGATAGATGCACAGGAGGCCCATCATAATGCTGATGGGAAAGCCCAGGGAGAACAGGTTCATGGCCGGCGAAATGCGGTTGAGCAGGCCGAAGCAGAACTGCACCAGGGTCAGGCAGAACACCAGGGGCAAGGTGACCAGCACGGCTGCGGCCAATACCCAGGCGAAGGCCTGAACGAAGCTCTGCGCGCCCAGGTAATGCAGGCCGCTGCCCACCGGCCAGAACAGGAAACTCTGGTACAGCACGCTGATGGTGACCAGATGGCCGTCGATGGCGAAGAACAGCAGCACCAGCAGGATGAAGTACAGCTGGTAGATGATCGAAGACGACGACACGCCGTTAACCGGGTCGTTGTAGCGCGCCATGCTCATGCCCATCTGCGTCGACACCACCTCACCGACCAGCATGAAGATGGTGAACACCAGTTGTAGGGTCAGACCCAGCAGGATGCCGAAAGCGATCTGCTCCAGTGCGGTCATCAGGCCTTTCAGTGACAGCGGATCGATCTGCGGCATATCCGGCAGCGCTGCGCCGAGTGCGATGGTCAAGGCCAGGGCGAGGAGGATACGCACGCGCACCGACACCGCCTTGTGATTGAACAGTGGCGCCATGCTGAACAGCGCGACGATGCGGCAGAACGGCCACCAGTAGGCCTGCAGGCTGGTCAGATACTGGCTGGCATGCAGCACGGGTTCGGACATGCGTCAGCCCACCAGATGACCGGCCTGCTTGAAGGTTTCGATGAACAGATCCCCCAGCGTGCGCAGGATCCAGTGGCCGGCGAACAGGAGCATCGCCAGGGTGATCAGCAGGCGCGGAAGGAAGCTGAGCATCTGTTCGTTGATCTGCGTGGCCGCCTGGAAAATGCTCACCAGCAAGCCGCCGAGCAGGCTCGGCACCACCAGCACGCAGACGATGATGCCGGTGATATAGACCGCATGAGCCATCAGCTCGGCGGCGTGTTCGGGCGTGAGCATCGCGAAGCCTCGCTAATAGGGCTGAATACTGGTGGTAAGGGTGCCAACCAGCAGCGTCCAGCCATCGACCAGGACGAAGATCATCAGTTTGAACGGCAGCGAGATCATCATCGGTGAGAGCATCATCATGCCCATCGCCATCAGTACGCTGGCCACCACCAGATCGATCACCAGAAAGGGCACGAAGATCATGAAGCCGAGCTGAAAGGCGGTCTTCAGCTCGCTGAGCACGAAGGCTGGTAGCAGCAGGGCGAAGTCCAGCTGGGCCAGGTCGTCGGGCATTTCCTCGCCGGCCAGGGCGACCAGGGTTTCCAGCGAGTTCTTGCTGGTCTGCGCCAGCATGAACTGGCTGATGATGCGCTTGCCTTCGCCCAGGCCCTGTTCAAGGCTGATTTCGTCGGCCTCGAAGGGCACGTAGGCTTCGGTGTACATCTCCTGCCACACCGGGCGCATCACCAGCAGCGTAAGGCACAGGGCGATGCCGATCAGCACCGGGTTGGGCGGGCTCTGCTGCAAGCCGATGGCCTGGCGCAGGATGGCCAGAACGATGATGAAGCGGGTGAAGCAGGTCATCATCATCAACATGGCCGGGAGAAAGCCCAGCAGCGTCATGATCAGCAGGATCTGCAGCTTGACGCTCAGGGTCTGGCCATCTTCGGTGTCGTTGAAGTTGAACAGGGTGATGTCGCCGCCGGCGGCCTGGGCCAGCAACGGGCAGCACAGCGCCGCCAGCAGCAGGCCGGATTGCAGCAGACGGCGCAGCATCACACGCCCAGCCCGCTGAGGCCGCTACCGGACAGCTCGACGATGCGCAGGCCGTAGTTGCCGTTCATCACCACCACTTCGGCCTTGGCGAACAGCGCGCCGTTGACCTTCACATCCAGCGGTTCGCCGGCCAGCTTGTCGAGGGCGATCACGCTGCCGGCGTCGACGTCCATCAGCTCCTTGAGGGTGATCTCGGTGGAGGCGACTTCCAGGGTGACGTTGACCGGGATCTTGCCGAAGAAGCTCAGGTCCTGCTGCGGCAGGCTGGCAGGCGCTTGCTCCGGGACGGAGTCGCTGACGGCCTCATCAAGGTTGAGGCCGGCGTCGTTGATCAGGCTATCGAAATCGTTATCGGAAATGGGGCTGCTCATGGGGTCTTCACGCTCTCAAGAGAAGTCAGGAACAAGGAGCCGTCGTCTTCGAAGATGGCGCCGCGAAACAGCTTCTGCTGGTTGATCTGTACATCGCAGCGCTCCAGCAGGCGCATCGGCAGGATGTCGCCGGGGCGCAGGGCAAGCACTTGCGACAAGGGCATCTGCAGGCTGGCCACCACACAATCCAGGCGCACCGGCAACTGGCGAATCTGATTGAGCGAGTTGCCGCCCTGGGTTGCTGGAGCTGGACTCGTCAGGCGGCTGGTCAGCTCGTCGACCAGTTGCGTATCCAGGTAGATGAAGATCGACGCCTGGCTGCCAGTGATATGGCTGGTGAAGTGGAACTGCGCCACGTACTCCCAGGCCGCTTCTTCATAAGCATTGTCATAGGGTTCGAGCTTGCCGAAGGTCTGCCCGGCGAGGATCGAGCGGGCAAACAGCTGGGTGACGTCCAGCCCCAGGCGCGTACGCATGCGCTGTTCCGAGGTGCTTACCGGGGTCTCTTCATGGTTGGGCAGGCAGGTGCCGCCGTAATAGCACTCCAGCGCCTCGGTGAGCAGGGCGCGATCAATGGAGAAACCGACCTTGCCCAGTGTCGAGCGATAGAGGCACTCGGCTTCTTTATCCACCTGCTCGTGAACATCGACCCGGAGCAACTCCAAGTTGATTCGATAGTTGCGCAGGAAATAGTCACTGATGATACGCGGGTACTTGCTGGAGAACTCGCGAATATAGTGGGGAATCTTGTGGTAATGCCGGCCAAGTTTCTGCGGTTTCAACCGGGTCAGACTGTCGGCGGGCACGCCATGAAGGACTTTTTTAATCCTGGTCATGTTGTGGGCTGTATTCCTGGCTGTAACTGCGTGTGCGCCATCGAATGATTCGGTGGGCGTGCAGAGGACGTTTTGGTGTGCCGGCGGGCCTCTGCAGTATCGCGTGGGCCGTGGCGTCAAATCATCCGGGCGCAGCGCTGCAGGCCAGTGATGACGAGGGGGAGTCTAGGCGCAGGGAGGGCGATAAATTAAATCAATAGATATCAAATGCTGTTTTTGATAGCGGCTGTCCGGCATTGACGGAAATTAACAGCAAGTAATTCGGCGATTTTATGTGCGCTTGTTAACGTTCGCGCCGTGATCCGTTGCGCGTATATAGGAGATGCAGCTAAGTGCTGCTGAAGTTGACTCATACAAGCGACGGGAAGTTTCGAAAGATTAAGGGGCCGCGTGAAAAAAATCTGTCATCTGTTTGGCAGTTTTGCACACAGGGTCGAATGCCGCCGCCGGGCTCATGAAAGACATCGGGTGATTTACCTTGAAGCATTCAACTCAAACGGTAAGTTACGCCTGCGACGAGTTGTTCAATGAACAGCTGGGGCAGCAACATATAGTGGTGATCGGTCAGGCCGATGCGGCCAGCGAGCGCCTATTGACCGGTGGTCTGCTACGCCAGGGTTTCCAGGTACGCCGCTTCGCCAGCTGTCTGGAACTTGATCCTCGCGCACTGGAAAGTGCCAGCCTGGTGCTGGTGTTCGTCAGCAGCCTGGCGGGCAACACCCTCTATGCACAGGTAGGCGCCATCCTGCGTCAGGTCGGTCGTGTGGGCGTAGTGCCGGTCGTGGAATATGCCGACCAGGAGAAAGCTGCGGCCTTGCTCGAACTGGGCTGTGTCGACTACCTCCTGGCGCCTTTCAGTGAAGCCCAGCTCAGTGCGCTGCTGCGCCGTCAGGAATCGGCCAGCGCTGGTGAGGAAGGATTCGTTTCCTGCTCGCAGGCCGGTCGCCGTCTGCTGGCCATGGCCCAGCGTGTGGCCATGACCCGCGCCCCGATTCTGATTACTGGCGAGACAGGCACCGGCAAGGAGCTGATGGCCCGCTACATCCACCGCTTTTCCGCACAGGATGATGCGCCCTTCATCGCCGTGAACTGCGCGGCGATACCCGAGCAGATGCTCGAATCCATTCTCTTTGGCCACGAAAAGGGCGCCTTCACCGGTGCCGTGAGTGCTCAGCCCGGCAAGTTCGAGTTGGCCAATGGCGGCACGCTGTTGCTCGACGAGATCGGTGAACTGCCGCTTGGCCTGCAGGCCAAGTTGTTGCGCGTGCTGCAGGAGCAGCGTGTCGAGCGTCTGGGCGGGCGCCGGGAAATTACTCTGGATGTGCGCATCATCGCCGCCACCAACCGTGATCTGCAGCAGGAAGTAGCCGAGGGCCGTTTTCGCGCTGACCTGATGTTCCGTCTCGATGTACTGCCGCTGCATATCAGCCCGCTGCGTGAGCGCAAGGAAGACGTGCTGGCTCTGGCGCGTCGCTTCATTCGTCAGTACGCCCCGCAGGACGCACGTCACGAACTGCTCACCGAGGATGCCTGCTGTGCGCTGCTGGCGCATGACTGGCCGGGCAATGTACGCGAGCTGGAGAACTGCCTGCAACGTGCGCTGATTCTGCGTAATGGTCTGTATATCCAGGCTCAGGATCTGGGCCTGAGCGTACCTGTGAGCAGCGCGCCAGAGCAGACTCCACGCCCGCAGCCGCAGGCGCTCGAAGGCGGCAAGGCAGCCTTGCGCGCAAGCGGCAAGTGGGCCGAGTACCAACACGTGATCGACACCATCCGCCGTTTCGGCGGGCACAAGACCAAGGCCGCCGAAAGCCTTGGCATGACCCCGCGCGCACTGCGCTATCGCCTCAACGCCATGCGCGAGCAGGGCGTTCAGATTCCCGTCTAGGAGAAGCAAAGGATGAATCCGATTAGCCAGGTGCAGCAGGACCTGCTGGGCCGTATGGAGCAGATGAAAAGCCTCAGCGAAGCGATGCCGATCAAGCCGGCGCAAGCCTTTGCCGTGCAGCCCGGCGAGCCGGGTTTTGCCGCCGCTTTCGACAATGCTGTACGCGCGGTGGACGCCCAGCAGCATCGCTCCGGCGAGCTGATGGCTGCGGTCGACAGCGGGCAGAGCGATGACCTGGTGGGGGCGATGATCGAGAGCCAGAAGGCCAGCGTTTCGTTCAGCGCCCTGATGCAGGTGCGCAACAAGCTATCCAGCGCTTTCGACGACATCATGAAGCTGCCGCTGTAAGCGGACCGGGGACTGACGCGTGCTGCAGACCATAAGAAGCAAGCTGCCTGAACACGGGCTGAAACTCGATCCACGCATGACCCTGATCGGCCTCGCGCTGATCGCCGCTTTGCTGGCGGTTGGTGTGGTGTTCTACCTCTGGCGGGACCAGGGCTCTTTCCGCCCCCTGTATGGCAGTGGCGAGGCCTATCCGGCCGCCGAGGTGATGCAGGTGCTCGACGGTGACGCGATCAGCTATCGCCTGCATCCGCAGAGCGGTCAGGTGTTGGTGCGCGAGGATCAGCTTGGTCGCGCGCGCATGTTGCTGGCGGCCAAGGGTGTGCAGGTCAAGGTGCCGGCCGGCTACGAGCTGTTCGACAAGGACGAGCCGCTGGGCACCAGCCAGTTCGTCCAGGATGTGCGCCTCAAGCGCAGCCTGGAGGGCGAGCTGGCGCGTACGGTGATGGCGCTCAAGGGCGTGGAGGGCGCACGGGTGCACCTGGCGCTGCAGGAGAGCAGTTCCTTCGTGGTCGGCAAGCGCGAGCCGGGCAAGGCCTCGGTGATGCTGCAGCTGGCGCCTGGCTACAAGCTGGCGCCGGAGCAGGTCAGCGCCATCGTCAACCTGGTGGCTGGCAGCGTGCCGCAGCTCGATGCCGGCAACGTGCAGGTGGTCGACCAGTACGGCGCACTGCTGTCGCGCGGTATCGACACGCTGGGCGGCCCGGTGCAGAACTGGCAGGTGGTCGACGACTACCAGAACAAGGCCGTGGCCAACGCCGAGGCGGTGCTGGCGCCGGTACTCGGTGGTGGCAACTACCGTATCAGCGTGTCTGCCGATATCGACTTCAGTCAGAAGGAAGAGACCTTCCAGTCCTACGGTGAGACGCCGCGTCTGCGTAACGAAGTGCTGCGCGACGAGAGCGTGCTCGACCAGTTGGCCCTCGGCGTTCCCGGCTCGTTGGCCAACCGTCCGCCGCAGCCCGCTCCGGAGCCGCCTGCCGCTCAGGCGCAGGCGGGTGCTCAGGCGGAGAATGCCAACCAGGCAGCGACCTCGCTGCGCAAGGAGTCCAATCGCCAGCTGGATTACGACCAGAGCGTCACGCACGTCAAACATGCGCCTTTCAGCCTGCGTCAGCAGAGCATTGCCGTGGTGCTCAATGCCGCCGTGGCGCCAGAGGGTGGCTGGACGCCCGAGGCGCGCGAGGAGCTTACGGCGATGGTCAAGAGCGCGGTGGGCTTCAATCAGGCGCGCGGTGATCTGCTGACGCTGAGCGTCTTCCCCTTCACCGATGCCGGTATCGGCAGTGCCGGAGCCGAGCTGCTGCCCTGGTGGGAAAACGCCAAGGTGCACGACCTGGCCAAGCTCGGCGTGTTCGCCCTGATCAGCCTGCTGCTGTTGCTGATGGTGGTGCGCCCTGCGGTGCGCAGCCTGAGCCAGCGCAGCCCTGGTGTGCCTGTGGCGGTCGAGGGCGACGACCAGCTGGCGCTGCACGCCGAACGCGCGGCGGAGCGCCTGCTGGCGCGTGTTGGTGACGATGCGCCGGGCGCTACCGTGCTCGGCGAACTCAGCCCCCTGTCGGAGATTCGCCTGCCGGCGCCCGGCTCGGGCCTGGAGCTACAGATAGAACACCTGCAGATGCTGGCCAAGAACGATCCCGAGCGTGTCTCGGAAGTCATCAAACAGTGGATAGGGCGTAATGAACGAGACCTCAACCCAGCCTGACGGCCGCGGCGGTTCCACCGCCAAGGAAATGCGCCTGCGCGTGCAGAAGCGCTCGCTGAGTACTTCCGAGCAGGCCGCCATTCTCATGCTGAGCATGGGTGACGAGATTTCTGCCGGCGTGCTCAAGCACTTCTCGCGCGAGGAGATCGTCAGTATCAGCCAGGCGATGGCGCGGCTGTCCAACGTCAAGCAACCGATGGTTTCCGACGTCATCGGTCGTTTCTTCGAGGACTACAAGGAGCAGAGCAGCATCAAGGGCGCCTCGCGTGGCTACCTCGACGGCATGCTCAGCAAGGCGCTGGGCAGCGAAATCACCCGCTCGCTGCTCGACAGCATCTACGGCGAGGAGATCCGCGCCAAGATGGCCAAGATGGAGTGGCTCGACCCGAAGCAGTTCGCCGCGCTGATCGCCAAGGAGCACGCGCAGATGCAGGCGGTGTTCCTCGCCTTCCTGCCGCCGGGCATGGCCAGCGAAGTGCTCGAATGCATGCCCAAGGAACGTCAGGACGAGCTGCTGTATCGCATCGCCAACCTCAACGAGGTCAACAGCGATGTCATCGCCGAGCTGGAGCAGTTGATCGAACGCAGCCTGGCGGTGCTCAGCACCCAGGGTTCGCAGGTGCGCGGGGTCAAGCAGGCGGCGGATATCATGAACCGCTTCAAGGGTGATCGCGGGCAGATGTTCGAGCTGCTGCGCGCCCATGACGATCAGTTGGTCGAGCGCATCGAGGATGAAATGTACGACTTCTTCATCCTCTCGCGGCAAAACCAGGACGTGCTGCAGGCGCTGCTCGAAGCCGTGCCGCTGGAAGAGTGGGTGGTCGCGCTCAAGGGCGCCGAGCCTGAGCTGGTACGCGCCATCACCGGCGCCATGCCCAAGCGCCAGGCGCAGCAGATGGAGTCGATCAACCGGCGCCAGGGCCCAGTGCCGTTGAGCCGCGTCGAGCAGGTGCGCAAGGACATCATGGCCGTGGTGCGTGAAATGTCGGCCAGCGGCGAGCTGCAGGTGCAGCTGTTCCGCGAACAGACGGTGGAATGAGATGACGGTCAAGGTGATCAGCGGCGACGCCCGCCCGTGGCGCGCCTATCGCTTCCCCCCGCGCAGCAGCCAGCCAGCCGTGGACTGGAGTGGCGATCCAGCCGGTCTGCAGCGAGCCATGGCCGATGGCTTCCAGCAGGGCATCGAAAAGGGTTACCAGGACGGCCTGCAGCAGGGCGAGGAAGCCGGGCGCCAGGCCGGCTTCGAGCAGGGCCGCGACGAGGGGCTCAAGCTCGGACGCGAGGAGGGCCGCAGTGAAGGCCGCCGCGAGTTCGAACTGGCCGCGCAGCCACTGCAGCAGATCAGCGAGAAGGTCGAACAGTACCTTGGCGAGTTGGAGCACAAGCGCCGTCAGGAGCTGCTCGAACTGGTCAAGAAGGTGTCGCAGCAGGTGATTCGCTGTGAGCTGACGCTGCATCCGACGCAGTTGCTGGCGCTGGTCGAGGAAGCCCTGACCAGCATGCCGGGCGAACCCGAAGACGTGCAGGTGCTGCTCAGCCCCGAGGAATACGCCCGGATCAAGGCGCTGGCACCGGAGCGCGCGGCGAACTGGAAGCTGGTGGCCGACGAGCGTCTGGCGTTGGGCGAGTGCCGGGTAGTCACGCCGCAGGCCGAAGCCGACGTGGGTTGCCAGCAGCGCCTGGACGCCTGCATCGACACCCTGGCTGAACATCTGCACCTGACCGAGGCCTGAGCGCATGCTCGACTACAAACTCGACGAAGCGCTGCGCTCGCTCGATGGCGTGCAACTGGCCAAGGTGGCCGGGCGCCTGGTGCGGGTCTCCGGCATGCTGCTGGAGAGCCTCGGCTGCCAGCGCAGCACCGGCCAGCGCTGCCGCGTCGAACAGGCAGACGGCAGTCTGCTGGATGCCCAGGTGGTCGGCTTCAACCGCGATATCACCTACCTGATGCCGTTCAAGAAACCGGTCGGCCTGGCTGCCGGCTCGCGGGTATTCCCGGCCAAGGACGAAGCGCTGCTGCAGATCGATGAGTCCTGGCTAGGGCGCGTGGTCAACGGCCTCGGCGAACCGCTGGATGAACGTGGCAAGCTCAATGGTCGCGACCCATTGCCGCTCGGGCTGCCGTCGGTCAACCCGCTCAAACGACGCCCCGTGGAGGCTGCGCTGGACGTCGGTGTGCGCGCCATCAATGGCCTGCTGACCCTCGGCAAGGGCCAGCGCGTCGGCCTGTTCGCCGGCTCAGGAGTGGGCAAGAGCGTGCTGTTGGGGATGATCACCCGGCAGACCAAGGCGGATGTGGTGGTGGTCGGGCTGATCGGCGAGCGCGGCCGGGAGGTGCAGGAGTTCATCCTGCATTCCCTCGGCGAGGAAGGGCTGCGCAAGGCCGTGGTCGTGGTGGCGCCGGCCAACGAATCACCGCTGATGCGCCTCAAGGCCACCGAGCTGTGCCACAGCATCGCCGCCTATTTTCGCGATCAGGGCCAGGACGTGTTGCTGCTGGTCGACTCGCTGACGCGCTACGCCATGGCTCAGCGCGAGATCGCCCTGGCCCTCGGCGAGCCGCCGGCGACCAAGGGCTATCCGCCGTCGGTATTCGGCATGCTGCCGGAGCTGGTGGAAAGCGCCGGCAATGGTGAGAGCGGTAGCGGCAGCCTCAGCGCCATCTACACCGTGCTGGCCGAGGGCGACGACCATCAGGATCCTATCGTCGATTGCGCGCGGGCCATTCTCGACGGCCATATCGTGCTCTCAAGGCGCCTGGCCGACGTCGGCCACTACCCGGCCATCGACATTTCCGCCTCGGTCAGCCGCTGCATGAGCCAGGTCGGCGAGGCTGCGCATCTGGCCGCCGGGCGGCAGTTCAAGGAGTTCTACAGCACCTTCGAGAAGATCAAGGAGCTGATCCCGCTCGGCGGCTACACGCCGGGCATGGACGCCAAGACCGACCGCGCCGTGCAACTGGCGCCCAGTCTCGAACGCTTCCTGCGCCAGGAGGTCGGTGCCAGTGCCGAGCTTGGCGCCAGCATCGCCACCTTGCAGAGCATCATCAAATGAAGCAGCAGATCGAAGTACTCGGACGCCTGGCCAGCCTGCGCGGCAGCCGTGTGCAGCAGATGCTCGGGCGCGTGAGTTATCAGCAGAACCTGTGCCAGCGTTATCGCAACAACATCACCGGGCTCAGCCGCTTGTGCGGTTTCAGCGTACCGATGACCACGCCGCTGCAGCGCGACAACCAGCAGCGCTACAAGGCCACGCTGTACAAGATGGTCGAATTGCAGCGCCGCGAGCTGGCGCTGGCCGAAGAGAACCTGGCGCGTATTCAGGGCGAGCTGCTGGCGGCGATGCGCAGCGAGAAGGTCATCACTCAGTTTCTCGAGGGCAAGATGGGCGAGTGGCAGGATCTGCTTGCCCGTCAGGAGCAGAAGATCCAGGATGGCCTGGCCGCGCAGGCCTGGTGGCGAGCCCAGGTCGGTTAATTTTGCACGACGCGTTTAAGTTCTTGCCGCGCCCGGTCGCTCTTAGGCCATAACACCACGCGAGTTGGATTCGAATCATGGAAATCAGCAGGCATCTCAAGCCCGGCCTTAACCCGCCCAGCGACGCTCCGGCACAGGTACAGAGCGCCCGTGCGCAATCGAGCGGCAATGCTCGTGCGAGTGTCAGCCAGGAGCCGCGTCTGGAGCAGCTGCAAGACGCCTTGCGCAGCCTCCCCGAAGTCGACCTGGACAAGGTTGCCCAGCTCAAGGCGGCGCTGGCCCGCGGCGAACTGAGCAACGATCCGGCCGTGCTGGCCGGCAGCATGCTGACCTATCACAGCGGTAGCGATGCGTGACCACCGCGCGTGAGCAACAACTGCTGCTGGTCGTCGAGCAGGACCTGGAACAGGACTGCGCCGACTATCTGGTGCTGCGCGGGTTGATGCAGGAGCTGTATCAGCAGTTGCTCAAGCGCGACAGTCAGCAGATCGATCTGCTCAACGAGCAGATCCTGCCGCTGGTCGACCAGGCCAAGGCCAGGGCGGAACGACGTAGCAAAGTGCTGGCGGCCTTCCAGCTGGGCAGCGGCAATAGCGCCATGCAGAAGCTGCTGGCGCGTTATCCACAGACCCAACGCAATCACCTTGTTCACACCTGGGAGCAGCTCGGTCAGTTGGCCGGTCAGTGCAAGCGCCTCAACGAGCGCAACGGCAAGCTGCTGGCCATGCACCACGAAATCCTCGAACAGCTGCTCGGCGACCCTGGCTCGGCGCAGTTGTACGCACCACAGCCGTATTGAGTCGCGGCTAAGAGGGTGTCTACAAAATGGCTGCACTTGGCAATACTGCGTTGAAAACGATCTCAAAATGCTCATTTACAGCACGTAAACTCCGCTTTTTCGATCATTTTCGCCTTGTCTTGCCTGCGTTCGCCTATCTTGTAAACACCCTCTAAAGCCCCTCCCACATGGGCGAGTGCCAGCATCTGAGTCGAGGGCTGCACTGTGGGAGGCGCTTCAGCGGCGACTGCCTCCGTGTGCAAAAAGTGACTATCGCGCCGTGCTAGACTCGCGCGCTTCCGATCTGTGGTGATTTCTCTTCGTGCCTCACGCCGCCCTTGCTCATCCTCCGCGCTGGCTGACCAACGCCCAGCTGCATCCGCAGCCTTGTGCCGGCGTGCGCGACTGGCTGTTCAACGAGGATTCGCTGACCCGGCGCTTGACCGCGCTGTCCGCTGACGGCTTCTCGGTAACGCCGCTGCAGGAAGGCTGGCAGCGCCTGCGCGCGGACGAGTGCGCAGTGCTCGGTGTGGCCGATGGCAGCCAGGGCTGGGTGCGCGAGGTGTACCTGCGCGGTCATGGGCAGCCCTGGGTTTTCGCCCGTAGCGTTGCCGCGCGCAGCGTGCTGGAAGGTTCCGGGCTGAATCTGGCGGAGCTGGGCAGTCGCTCGCTGGGAGAGCTGTTGTTCAGTGACCGCGCCTTCGATCGGGGGGAGTTGCAGGCCTGCCGCTATCCGGCGGCCTGGCTGCCGCAGGAGATGCGCGAGGAGCGTCTGTGGGCGCGGCGCTCGTGCTTCAGCCGTGGTGCGCTCGGTGTGTTGGTGGCCGAGGTGTTTCTGCCGGCGTTCTGGCAAGCGGCAGGTGTCGAGGCGTAGGCACCATCAGCGATCCGCGCGTCTGTGACGGTGGATGATAAATGCGTCGACTACGCGCCCCGATCCACCCTACGCCACCAACCCTCGTATAATCCGCGCAACCTGCACGGAGACGCCTCGATGTACACCCGCCTGTTGCAATCGACCACCCGCCTGCACCCGCGCGCCTGGGATTTCATTCAACTGATGCGCCTGGACAAGCCCATCGGCATCTATCTGCTGTTGTGGCCGACCTTGTGGGCGCTGTGGGTGGCAGCCGAAGGCGTGCCGAGCGCAAAGAACCTGTTCATCTTCGTCGTCGGCGTGATCCTGATGCGTGCCGCCGGCTGCGTGATCAACGACTACGCCGACCGCGACTTCGACGGTCACGTCAGTCGCACCAGGGCGCGTCCGCTGGCCAGCGGCAAGATCAAGCCGCGCGAGGCGCTGGTGTTGTTCGCCGTGCTGGTGGCGATGAGTTTCGTGCTCGTGTTTTTCACCAATGCCACCACCATCTGGCTGTCTTTCGGTGGTTTGGCTCTGGCTGCCTGCTACCCCTTCATGAAGCGCTACACCTTCTACCCGCAGGTGGTGCTCGGCGCGGCATTTTCCTGGGGAATGCCGATGGCCTTTACCGCCGAAACCGGCAGCCTGCCGCCAGAGGCCTGGCTGCTGTATATCGCCAATCTGCTGTGGACGGTGGCCTACGATACCTATTACGCCATGGCCGACCGTGAGGACGATCTGAAGATCGGGGTCAGGTCCACCGCCATCCTGTTCGGCGATGCCGACCGGCTGATCATCGCCATCCTGCAGGGGCTGGCGCTGCTCTGCCTGCTGCTGGCCGGCGCCCGCTTCGAGCTGGGCATCTGCTTCCACGCCGGTTTACTGGTGGCCGCTGCCTGCTTCGTCTGGGAATATCACAAGACTCGCAACCGTAAGCCGATGGCCTGCTTCAACGCCTTCCTGCACAACCATTGGGCGGGGCTGGCGATTTTCGTCGGCATAGTACTGGACTACGCATTGCGCTGAGAGTGTGATCACGATCTGCTGCGCGTCGGCCCTACCGCGTTAAAAACAGGCTCAGACAGTGACTTGTCACTGAACGTCCAAGGGGCGGCCCGAAGGGCGAGTGAAACGAGTAATGCTCATTTGCCTGAGTAAACTCCGCTTCCTCGCCTGTTTTTTCCTTGTAGTGCTCTGGCTCGCGAAATCGTGACCACACTCTGAACACTGCCGCGCACCTGTCATATCGCTGCAATAATTCCGTTATCTAATGCGCGCAGACAGTTGAACGAACCGAGGCAGGACCATGGTTGGCAAGAACATCCTGATCGTCGATGACGAAGCACCGATCCGCGAGATGATTGCGGTGGCCCTGGAGATGGCCGGTTACGAGTGCCTGGAGGCGGAGAATACCCAGCAGGCCCACGCCGTGATCGTCGACCGTAAACCCGATCTGATCCTGCTCGACTGGATGCTGCCCGGCACCAGCGGCATAGAGTTGGCCCGGCGCCTCAAGCGCGACGAGCTGACCAGCGATATCCCGATCATCATGCTCACCGCCAAGGGCGAAGAGGACAACAAGATCCAGGGCCTGGAAGTCGGCGCCGACGACTACATCACCAAGCCCTTCTCACCGCGTGAGCTGGTGGCCCGCCTGAAGGCCGTGCTGCGCCGTGCCGGGCCCAGCGACAGCGAGGCGCCGATCGAGGTTGGCGGCCTGCTGCTCGATCCCATCAGCCATCGCGTGACCATCGACGGCAAACCTGCCGAGATGGGCCCGACCGAATATCGTCTGCTGCAGTTCTTCATGACCCACCAGGAGCGTGCCTACACCCGTGGCCAGTTGCTCGACCAGGTATGGGGCGGCAACGTCTACGTCGAGGAGCGTACCGTCGACGTGCATATCCGCCGTCTGCGCAAGGCGCTCGGTGATGTTTACGAAAACCTGGTACAAACCGTGCGCGGGACTGGGTATCGTTTCTCCACCAAGGGTTGAGAAGCTGTTTACGATCTGCTGCGCGTCGGCCCTGCTGCGTTGAAAACAGATTCGGAATGCTCATGTACAAAAGTACACTCCGCTTCCTCACCTGCTTTCGCCTTGCATGGCTCTAGCTCGCGAGATCGTAAAGCAGCTTCTGCGGGTTCGCTCTTCTGACAAGGATGCGCTCCATCGTGAATCAAGACTGGCGTGGCGCCGTGGTGCGCCGCCTGTTGCTGCTGGTTAGCGCCTGCCTGCTGCTCGGCTTCATCACCGGCCAATACGCCTGGGTGCTGGCCTGCGGCCTGGCCATTCATCTGGGCTGGACCCTCAGCCAACTGCTGCGCCTGCACAAATGGCTGCGCGAGCACAAACCCGATGAGCCGCCGCCGGATGGTTACGGCCTGTGGGGCGAGGTGTTCGACAGCATCTATCACCTGCAACGCCGTAACCAGAAAGCGCGTGGCCGCCTGCAGGCGGTGATCGATCGCGTGCAGGAGTCCACCGCCGCGCTCAAGGACGCCGTGGTGATGCTCGACAGCCAGGGCAATCTGGAATGGTGGAATCGTGCAGCGGAAACGCTGCTGGGCCTGAAAACCCCACAGGACAGCGGCCAGCAGCTGGCCAACCTGGTGCGAGACCCGCGTTTCAAGGACTACTTCGAGCGCGGCAACTATGCCGATGCCTTGGAGATTCCTTCGCCGATCAATGACCGTCGCCGCTTGCAGTTCAATATCACCCGCTACGGCAATCGCGAGCACCTGTTGCTGGTGCGTGACGTCACCCGTCTGTATCAGTTGGAGCAGATGCGCAAGGACTTCGTCGCCAACGTCTCCCATGAGCTGCGCACGCCGCTGACGGTGATCGCTGGCTATCTGGAAACCCTGCTGGACAACGTCGAGGCGGTCAATCCGCGCTGGCTGCGAGCGCTGCAGCAGATGCAGCAACAGGGCGCGCGCATGCAGACCCTGCTCAACGATCTACTTCTGTTAGCCAAGCTGGAAGCCACCGACTACCCGTCGGACAACCAGCCGGTGGCGGCCGACCTGATGCTGCTGTCGATCAAGAACGATGCCCAGGCGCTGTCCGGCGACCAACTGCATCGCATCAGCCTGGAGACCGACCCGCATCTGAAACTCAAGGGTAGCGAAGCGGAATTGCGCAGTGCCTTCTCCAACCTGGTGTTCAATGCGGTGAAGTACACCCCGGCCGGAGGCGACATCCGTATTCGCTGGTGGTCTGACGAGAAGGGCGCACACCTGTCGGTCAGCGATACCGGCATGGGCATCGAGGCCAAGCACTTGCCGCGCCTGACCGAGCGCTTCTATCGGGTCGACTCCAGCCGCGCCAGCAATACCGGTGGCACCGGGCTGGGGCTGGCTATCGTCAAGCATGTGCTGCTGCGTCACCGTGGCAATCTGGAGATCAGCAGCGTGCCTGGCAAGGGCAGTACCTTCACCTGCCATTTCGCCCCGGCGCAGGTGGTGCAGCGCGCGCGCTGAGTGCTTGCATTCGACGCGGCGAAGCTCCAACCTCTAGCGATCACTGGCCATTCCGAACCTTCATGGACCCCTCCACGAGTCTCCCCGTTTCTGCCTACTTCGCCGACTTCGGCCTCATGCTGTTCGCCCTGTTCCTGGTTTTGCTCAATGGCTTCTTCGTCGCCGCGGAGTTCGCCATCGTGCGCCTGCGCGCGACCAAGGTCGACGCCCTGGCCGAGGCCCATGGCTGGCGCGGGCATATCCTGCGCACCGTGCACAACCAGATGGACGCCTATCTGTCAGCCTGTCAGCTGGGTATCACCCTGGCTTCGCTGGGGCTTGGCTGGGTCGGTGAGCCGGCCTTTGCCGAGCTGTTGACGCCATTGCTGGTAGCGATTGGCGTGGAGTCGCCCAAGCTGATTCACGGCATCGCCTTCTTCACTGCGTTCTCGATCATCTCCTACCTGCACATCGTCATCGGTGAGCTGGCGCCCAAGTCTTGGGCGATTCGTAAACCGGAACTGCTGTCACTGTGGACGGCCGCGCCGCTGTACGCCTTCTACTGGTTGATGTACCCGGCGATCTTCGTGCTCAACGCCAGTGCCAATGCCATCCTGCGTATTGCCGGGCAAGGCGAGCCGGGGCCGCACCACGAGCATCATTACAGTCGTGAAGAACTCAAGCTGATCCTGCATTCCAGCCGCGCCACCAGTGACAACGACCAGGACCTGCGCGTGCTGGCTTCGGCGGTCGAGCTGGGCGAACTGGAGGTGGTGGACTGGGCCAACTCGCGTGAGGATCTGGTCTTCCTGGAGCTCAACGCCAGTCTGGATCAGGTGTTCACCACCTTCCGCCGCCACAAGTACAGCCGCTACCCGATCTTCGACGAGAGCAAGGGCGAGTTCGTCGGCGTGCTGCATATCAAGGATCTGCTGCTGCACCTGTCGCTGCTGGAAATGTTGCCTTCAGCGCTCAAGCTGGCGGATCTGATGCACCCGCTGGAGCGGGTCAGCCGGCACATGCCGCTGTCGCAGCTGCTGGAGCAGTTCCGTCAGGGCGGCGCGCACTTCGCCCTGGTCGAAGAAGCCGACGGCAAGGTGATCGGCTACCTGACCATGGAGGATGTGCTCGAAGCACTGGTCGGCGATATTCAGGACGAACACCACAAGGCCGAGCGCGGCATCCTCGCGTACCAGCCGGGCAAGCTGCTGGTACGCGGCGACACGCCGCTGGCCAAGGTCGAGCGCCTGCTCGGCGTCGATCTCGACCATGTCGAAGCCGAGACCCTCGCCGGGTTGATCTACGAGACCCTCAAGCGCATGCCTAACGAAGAGGAAGTGCTGGAAACCGATGGTCTACGCATCATCGTCAAGAAGATGAAGGGGCCCAAGGTGGTCATGGCCAAGGTGGTCAAGCTGGACTGAATTCACTAGGCGCCCCGTTCTGCAAAACCGCCAATATGGACTGGCCATCCGGTCAGGTTTTTCTCGCCAAATCCAGGCCGTTCAGGGCCTGTTCAGTTTCGCGACCGTTCATCAGGTTTGCCGAATCACTCCCTGCATCGACAGTCTAGGTACTTGCGTCCCACCTCCCGGTGAGCGGCGTTATCCACTCATTGCCAAGGAAATCGTCATGCAGCTGTCCAGCATAACCCCCAAAGCAACACTCGCCCTGTGCCTGGCGGGCGCCTCGCAGGCCTATGCAGACTCGGTCACCGACCCCATCTCGACCTTCGGTGTCATCGCTTCGCACAACCAGTACAAACTCACCGTGGACGATGAAAGCGACAAGGAGCGCCTCAATCAGGGCGGTTTGTTCTACCACTTCGGTAACAAGCTGACCGGACAGGAAGGCTTCATCTACCAGGCGGGGATCGAAGGCCAATACCGTGACAAGGACGATGTGGAATACAAGTCTGCACGTGCCGATCTCGACCTCGGCCTGCGTGCCGCGTTGAGCACCAACAACTACGTCGACGTGATCGTTGGTGGTGGTTACGACTGGGGCCGTATCGAGCAGGACGACGTCGGTCCGTTCGACAGCAACGTCAAGCTGACCAGCAAATCACCCTTCGCCAAGGCCGGGCTCGGTTACAACTACCTGACGCCGGACTACACCCTGCGCCTGGAAGTCGGGGCGCGCTATTCCATCAACTCCGAAGCGCGCCTGAAAGTCGATGGCGAGAGCGACTCCGTGGACCTCAAGGACAAGGTCAATCCCTACGGTGAGCTGACCGTGCTGTGGAACAAGGGCATCAACAGCCTGCCGGTCAGCACCAGCCTGTACTACACCCAGACCCGCTATGAGCTCGACAGCAACAGCGCCGTCGCCGAGCGCAGCAAGCTCAAGCAGGAGCAAGTCGGCCTGCGCGTAGGCCTGGCGTTCTAAGCGCCTCCCAGACCGCCTGGCATGCCAGGCGGTCTGCTCTGATTCCCACATTGCATCTTTCCCCCAACCTCCGAATGGCTGACTGAACCTCATCTGGCCAGCGCTTGCCCGATCCAGTAGGGTGTGATCCCGCCATCTTGGGAGGCGGCCGGTGGGTCGTCGCGTCATTTTTAATGTGAGGAAAGAGCGCATGAGTGCACCAGTCGTCATCGTCGGCACCGGCCTGGCCGGCTACAACCTGGCCAAGGAGTGGCGCAAGCTCGACACGCAGACGCCCTTGCTGCTGATCACCGCTGACGACGGCCGCTCCTATTCCAAGCCGATGCTGTCCACTGGCTTTGGCAAGAACAAGGATGCCGACGGCCTGGCCATGGCCGAAGCCGGCACCATGGCCGAGCAGCTCAACGCAGAGATTCGCACCCATACCCGCATCACCGGTATCGATCCTGGCCACAAGCGCTTGTGGATCGGTGAGGAAGCCGTGCCATACCGCGACCTGGTGCTGGCCTGGGGCGCCGAGCCGATTCGCGTACCGGTGGAGGGTGATGCCCCGGACGCGGTTTTCCCGATCAATGACCTGGAAGACTACGCGCGTTTTCGCAGCGCCGTGGCCGGCAAGCGTCGGGTATTGATCCTCGGTGCTGGCCTGATTGGCTGCGAATTCGCCAATGACCTCAGTGCTGGCGGTTATGAGGTCGAGTTGCTGGCGCCCTGTGAGCAGGTGATGCCGGGGCTACTGCACCCGGCCGCCGCATCGGCCGTCCAGGCTGGTCTGGAAAGTCTCGGCGTGCGTTTCCATCTCGGCCCGGTGCTGGCCAGTCTCGACCGTCAAGGCGATGCGCTGCAGGCGACGCTGTCCGATGGCCGTCTGATTCCGTGTGACGCGGTGGTCTCGGCCGTCGGCCTACGCCCACGCACCGCGCTCGCTGCGGCAGCTGGTCTCGACATCAACCGTGGGGTGATGGTCGACCGCCAACTGCGTACCTCGCACGCCAACATCTACGCTCTGGGTGACTGCGCCGAGGTCGATGGCCTCAACCTGCTCTACGTCATGCCGCTGATGGCCAGCGCCCGGGCGCTGGCCAAGACCCTGGCCGGTGAACCGACGGCGGTCAGCTATGGGCCGATGACGGTGACGGTGAAGACGCCGGTATGCCCGCTGGTGGTCTCGCCACCACCGCGTGGCAGTCAGGGCGAATGGACGGTCGAAGGCAGCGGCAGCGACATCAAGGCGCTCTGCCGCGAGGCTTCCGGAGCACTGCTCGGTTATGCGCTGACCGGCGCCGCCGTGCAGGAGAAACTGGTACTGAACAAGGAGCTACCGGCGCTGCTGGCGTGATTGCCTGCCGTTCTGTCGGATACGCCACGAAATTGCCTGGTTAAAGTGGCGGGCGAGACTGGCGCAGTGCGATGCGGCATGCCATTCTCCCAGGGGTCTGCCGCAGCGCAGAGCTGTTGCGGCGCCTTGGGCGCTGTTCTGGAAGGACAGCACGGACACAACAACAAAAAACCGTCAAAGAGGCATCTATGCGTAAACCGGAACTCGCCGCCGCCATCGCCGAAAAGGCTGATCTGACCAAGGATCAGGCCAATCGTGTACTCAACGCCGTACTGGAAGAAATCACCGGTGCACTGAACCGCAAGGACAGTGTGACCCTGGTTGGCTTCGGTACCTTCGTCCAGCGCCACCGTGGCGCCCGCACCGGGAAAAACCCGCAAACCGGCCAGCCGGTGAAGATCAAGGCCAGCAACACCGTCGCCTTCAAACCGGGCAAGTCCCTGAAAGACGCGGTCAACTGAGCTCGTTACCCGGAGCCGTTCGGCTCCGGGTTCCCCCTGCGCAGCCACGCTGCGAAATTCGCTGGTACAGCCATGCTTTAGACAGGCTGTAGTCCTGCGAGAAAACCACTACAATGCGCGGCCATCATCTTCGATCACGAGGGCCTGTGCATGAAATTCCGTTTTCTTCTGTGGATGCTGGGCCGCCTGATGGCCAAGGCCAGCCGTGAAAATCCGGCATTCCGTCAGCAGCTCGAAGGTCGCGATATGGTCTTCCAGCTGCACACGTTGGACGGCAAGGTCGCACGCCATTTCACCGTGGCCGGTCAGCGCGTGACCAGCAAGCGCGGTACCGTCAAGGATCCCGCTTTCGCCATCGGCTTCAAGGATGCCGCCTACGGCTTCGCAACCATGACCGCGAAGAACAAGCAGCTGGCCTTCATGCAGGGCATTCAGAACAAGGACATCCAGATCCAGGGTAACCCGGCGCTGGTCATGTGGTTCCAGGGCCTGACCAAGTACCTGATGCCGAAGAAGAAGGCCGGGGAAGCCAAAAAGGCCGCCTGATCGGCTAATGCCAGTCAGTCAGGCGTCGCTCATTGAAATTGAAGGAGCGGCGCCCCGCCGCGAATAAGGCTGCGCGCACTCGGAAAAACTTCGCCCCGGGGCGGGACTCCTACGAAAGGCCAGGTTGGCAACCTTCTCTGCTTGGCTCTCGATAGGCGTCGCAGCTGGCCGCGACGCCGCGCTTTGGTTAGGCTGCCAGGCACGTTCCTGTGGAAAGCCTGACTATGCGTCTTTTCCTGATTCCCCTGTTGTTGCTGGCCGCCACCACTGCGCGGGCCGAGTCGGGGTCTGCCAAAGCCCTTTTACCGCTGTTCGAACTCGCCGGTATCCATCTGCTGTGCGAACAGAGCGCGCCGTTGGTGCAGCGTGGCCAGGATGAAACCGAACAGAAGCGCCTCGCCCAGCTCTTCGCTGGCGAGGCCTTTTGTCTGGACCTGGCCCAGCGCGTCGCTGACCGCTTCGATGCGGTGCAGGGCGAGCAGGCCCGTGAGCGTCTCGACAGCCCGTTGGCGCGGCGTTTCACCGCTGCCGAGCGCGCCGTCGGTGAGCAACCCGAAGGCTTGGCTGAATACCGCCAGCGCCTGCAGGAGCAGCCGCCACGAGGCGCGCGCCTTGATCTGGTCAAGCGTCTCGATGCTGCCGCGCGCACCACTGAACTGGCCAGCCTGCTACGTTACGAGGTCGGCAAGACTCAGGCATTGTTGGCGTTACGGGCGCGGGGCGAAAACCTCAGCGAGGCCGAGCTGCAGGCGCAGACGCAGCAGCAGGCGGACGCCATTCGCCAATCCAGCGAGCTGGCGGTAGAAACCTTCATGTTCTATGCCTATCGGCAGATGCCCAGTGATCAACTGGCCGAATATGTGGCTCTGTACGAGCATGCCAGCGTCAGCCAACTGCTGGCCATCAGCCTGGAAGTGGTGCCGCAGCTATTCGCTGAACGTCGCGAGCAGTTGCGCAAGACGGTGGGCAAGCCTTAGCCCGCCGGCCCGCGAACACTTACGCAAGACGGCAGGCTTCAAGGGGAGGGTGTGGGCGCCTGAGCAGCAGCCGCTCAGTGCGGCTGCTGGAACTGCGCCGCCAGTTCACGCAGGGCGACCTCGGCGCTGAGTACCTTGCTTACGGCGTCCTCTGCTTTTTCCCGGCTCACGCCCAGGGCCTCGAACAATTCATCAGGAATCTCGCTCTGCGGCCCGGCACCGATGCCCCGGTTACGCAGCAGGCTGACCGCCAGGCACACCAGGTTGGGGAAGGCGGCATTGTCGCCGGCATAAGACGGGTCATGCTGGAAGCGCAGGGCACAGGACAGCTCTTCCGGCATATCCCAGTGGCGCATCAGCCAGGCACCGATCTGCTCGCGGGTGATGCCCAGCAGGTGCTGTTCGATATGCCCGGCAGGCAGGTGCGGGTTGACCTCCAGATGCCGGCAGATCAGCGAGAAATGTGGCGGAAATACGTGCGCCAGCACCAGATAGCCGAAGTTGTGCAGCAGGCCGGCAAGGTAGGTCAGGCCGGCTTCCGGGCGCTGCGCGCGCGGCATGGCGCGGGTCAGGCCTTCGATCACCGCGGCGGTATAGATCGCTTGCTGCCAGTAGGGGGTGGCGTGTTGTGGCTGATCCTTGGGCAGGCTCAGGGTCTTGCCTAGCGCCAGGCCGAGAGCCAGGTTGATCACCAGGTCGAAGCCCAGTACGCGGACGATGGCATCTTCCACCGAGCGGATCTTGCCGGGTGCGGCGTAGTAGGGCGAGGCCGCCCAGCTGACCACTTGTGCAGCCAGCGCGGGATCGGTTTCGACCACGCCGGTGATGTCATCCACGGTGGCATTGGGGTCAACGCGCAGCTTGATGATCTTCTGCGCCGTTTCCGGCAGCGGCGGAATCTCGATGGTTTCTTCCAGGCGCTGCTGGATGCGGCGTGCAGTAAAGGCCTGCACGGCTTGGGTAATTTCCGCGCGGTCGTCGTGCGGGCGATCGAGATTCGGCTTGATCGCACTGACAGGTTCACCGAAACGCGCCGCGCTGGCCTTGCTCAGCAGCGTCTTGAAGGCTTCGGTGGGGATTTCCAGCAATACGCCGGGCTGGCCGGACTCGATCAACAGACTGGGCACCTGCAACAGACGCTCTTCGTACAGGCAGGGCGAACTGGTCAGAGGTGGCAAACCGGGCAGGGCGGCCAGATTGTGTTTGCCGAGCATGCGCTCCAGGCGTTCCGGTTTGACCGCAGTAAGCTGGCGCCCAGTCAGTTCGGCCAGGCGCGACAGATCCAGCATGTGGCTACGCGGATAGAGCACCAGCAGGGCACCGACGGCGTCGTCCAGCAATACGGCTTGCAGGCGTGCCTCGCTTGACTGGCCCGGTCGCTCCGCGCGCACCTGATAGGGCACGGCGAGTTTCTCCAGCAATTGCACGATCACGGCGGGCGGTTGCGCAGTGGCATTGGCGGCGAGGGCGGCTTCAGTCATATCGATATCCAGCGTTGGCGCATGTGCCTCGGAGTATAACCAGCGAGGATTTGCGCAAAGGTTCGTGGCGACGGTTGTCCTGTGAACAGGTTCACACTTGACCGTATTGCTGGCCGTGACGCAACCAGCGTTCCAACAATGGAGCCACATGTTGCGGCCAATGTTCCAGAAGAGCGTGCGCGGCATCGCGCACGGCGGGCAGCAGATCGGCGTCGCGCATCAGATCGGCGACCTTGAACTGCAGCAGACCGGTCTGCCGGGTGCCGAGCATTTCGCCTGGGCCGCGCAGTTCCAGATCCTTCTCGGCGATAACGAAACCATCGGTGGTTTCGCGCATGATCGCCAGGCGCTCGCGACCCAGCTGCGACAGTGGCGCATGGTAGAGCAGCACGCAATGGCTGGCGGCGCTGCCACGACCGACCCGGCCACGCAACTGATGCAGCTGGGCCAGGCCCAGGCGCTCGGGGTTCTCGATGATCATCAGGCTGGCGTTGGGCACGTCGACGCCGACCTCGATCACCGTGGTGGCCACCAGCAGTTGCAGCTTGCCCTGTTTGAACTCATCCATCACCGCCGCCTTTTCGGCCGGTTTCATGCGCCCGTGGATCAGCCCGACGCGCAGCTCGCCGAGGGCAGCGGAGAGCTCCTCGAAGCTGGTTTCGGCGGCCTGGCAGGTGAGTTCTTCGGATTCTTCGATCAGGGTACACACCCAGTAGGCCTGGCGCCCTTGCTGACAGGCGTTGCGTACGCGCTCGACCACCTCATCGCGGCGGCTGTCGGCGATCACCAGCGTGTTGACCGGCGTGCGTCCTGGCGGCAGTTCGTCGAGGATCGAGGTGTCCAGGTCGGCGTAGGCGCTCATCGCCAGGGTGCGCGGTATGGGCGTGGCGGTCATGATCAACTGATGCGGGCAGAGACGGCCGTCGATGCCCTTCTGACGCAGGGCCAGGCGCTGCTGCACGCCGAAGCGGTGCTGCTCGTCGATGATCACCAGGGCCAGGCGCTTGAACTTCACCTCGTCCTGGAACAGGGCGTGGGTGCCGACCACCATCGGGCAGCCGCCGGCGATCTGTTCCAGCGCGCTAGCGCGGGCCTTGCCCTTGAGCTTGCCGGCCAGCCAGGCGACGTCCAGGCCGAGCGGTGCCAGCCATTTGCTGAAGTTGAGAAAGTGCTGCTCGGCGAGGATCTCGGTCGGCGCCATCAGCGCCACCTGATAACCGGCTTCCAGTGCCTGTAGCGCGGCCAGGGCGGCAACCACCGTCTTGCCGGCGCCGACGTCGCCCTGCACCAGGCGCAGCATGGGTTCGCTTTGCGCCAGGTCGTAGGCGATCTCGGCCCCCACGCGCTGTTGCGCGCCGGTCGGGGCGAAACCGAGGTTGGCGAGGTACTGCTGCGGTAGCTTCTTCGCTGGCGGCAGGGCTGGCGCCTGCTGCGCACGCACCTGTTCGCGCAGTCGCTGCAGCGATAGCTGATGGGTCAGCAATTCTTCGAAGGCCAGGCGATGCTGCGCCCAGTGGCGACCCTCGGCGAGTTCTTCGACATCGGCGTCAGGTGGCGGCCGGTGCAGGTAACGGATGGCCTCATCCAGCGGCGCCAGGCGATAGTCGCGGGCCAACTCGTCAGGCAGCCAGTCCGGCAGGCTGCGTGGCCCGAGGCGTGCCAGCGCCTGCTGGCTTAGCTGACGCAGGCGCTGCTGGGTCAAACCTTCGGTGGTTGGGTAGATGGGCGTCAGGCTCTGTTCCACCGGAGCCGGTTCGTCGCCGCTCTGCGCTCGGTATTCCGGGTGATAGATCTCCAGGCCTGTGGCGCCGGGGCGCACTTCGCCGTAGCAGCGCAGCGCCGTGCCCCGTTTGAGGCCTTCCTTCTGCGCCTGGCTGAAGTGGAAGAAGCGCAGGCTCAGCGTGCCGCTGCCGTCCTGTAGGCGCACCAGCAGGCTGCGCCGCCGGCCCATGACTACGTCGGCACCGGCAACGATGCCCTCGACCACCGCATCCTGCCCGGGGCGCAGCGCGCCGATGGGGGTGATGCGAGTGCGGTCCTGATAACGCAGCGGCAGGTGAAATAGTACGTCTTGCAGGTTTTCCAGGCCGACCTTGGCGAGCTTCTCGGCCAGGGCGGCGCCTACGCCCTTGAGCGCAGTGACGGAAACCGCTGCCAGCTCGCTCACGTCCGGTCTCAGACTGCCTTGGTCTGCGGGCTGCGGGCGACCGAGCAGAGACGGATGGAGTCGGCCAGCACTTCGATGGCGTTAGGCCGCGGGAAGCTGGCACGCCAGGCGATGGCCACAGTACGGAACGGTACCGGCGCGCTGAGCGGACGTACTTCGATCACGCCGGGCGCATAGTGGTGGCTGTCCACAGCCGAGAACGGCAGGATCGACACGCCAAGGCCGGAGGCGACCATATGGCGGATGGTTTCCAGCGAACTGGATTCCACCGTGGTGTGTTTGCCGTGGTCGTCACCGCCCTTGCGCAGGGTCGGGCAGGCTTCCAGCACCTGGTCGCGGAAGCAGTGGCCTTCGCCGAGCAGCAGCAGGCTCTTGTCGTTGAGCAGCTTGGTGTCGATGGTCTCCATGGCCGCCCAGGGGTGGCCGGCCGGCAGCAGGGCGTAGAAGGGTTCGTCGTACAGCGGCTTGGTCAGCACATCAGCTTCGTGGAACGGCAGGGCGATGATGATGGCGTCGAGCTCACCGGTGCGCAGTTTGTCGCGCAGGATATGGGTGAAGTTTTCCTCGATGTACAGCGGCATGTCCGGGGCGACTCGGTGCAGCTGAGGAATCAGGTGGGGGAACAGATAGGGGCCGACGGTATAGATGGCGCCGATCTTCAGCGGTGCGGTCAGTTGATTCTTGCCGGCCTGGGCCAGCTCGCGAATGCCCTGGGCCTGCTCCAGCACCTTCTGCGCCTGGGTGACGATACCCTCTCCGACCGGGGTCAGGCGCACTGCGCTCTTGCTGCGCTCGAAGATCAGTACGCCGAGCTCGTCCTCCAGCTTCTTCACGCCCACCGACAGGGTCGGCTGGCTGACGTGGCAGCGCTCGGCGGCGCGGCCGAAGTGCTGTTCCTGGGCGAGGGTGACGATGTACCGCAGTTCGGTGAGGGTCATAGTGTTTATCCATTAAATTGCCGACAAGCATAGCCTTTGCAAACAGATGAACCAACCGGGCTAAACTGCGCCTTTGCATAAATGTCTTGGAGAAAAGCATGTCGGGATGCAACAGCCTGCTGATTGCCGGGTGTGGAGACGTCGGTACCCGCCTTGGCCTGCGCATGGCCGAACAGGGCTGGCGCGTGCTGGGCATGCGCCGCAACGTGTCTGCATTGCCTGCTGCCATCGAGCCGCTGGCGGGCGATCTACACGCTGATGCCTGCCCGCCGGATTGGCCGCAGGGGGCGGTGGATTACCTGGTGTACTGCGCGGCGGCCACCCAGCACGACGAGGCCGGCTATCGCGCCGCTTATGTAGATGGCCTGCGCCATGTGCTGGGCTGGCTGGCGCAGCACGGCCAGCGACCACGGCGCATCCTGTTCGCTTCCAGTAGTGGTGTGTATGGGCAGCAGGACGGCGAATGGGTAGATGAAGACGCTGTGGCCGAAGCCCAGAGTTTTTCTGCGGTGATCATGCGAGAGGCCGAACGCGTCGCGCTCGACAGCGGGCTGCCGGCCACTATCGTGCGCCTGACCGGCCTCTACGGCCCCGGCCGTGAATGGTTGCTGAGCCAGGTGCGCGGCGGCTATCGCGTCAGCGAGACGCCACCGCTGTATGGCAATCGCATTCATGTCGATGATGCAGCCGGTCTGTTCGCCGCGCTGTTGCAGGCAGACGTTGCCGGTAAGCCCTTGGCCGATTGCTACCTGGGTGTCGACGATGAACCGGCGCCGCTGCACGAAGTAGTAGGTTGGCTACGTGAGCAGCTTGGCGTCAGCCACTGGAGCGATGAGCAGCGCGTGCGTCGCGCCGGCAGCAAGCGTTGTAGCAATGCCCGCGCCCGTGCGCTGGGCTGGGCGCCCGAGTATCCGAGCTACCGCGAGGGCTATGCGGCGATCCTCGCCGAGCGCTGAGATGGACGCCAACAGCCTGCTGGCCAAGCCCTGGTTGCCGGGCGTCGAGCTGTTTCACGCCGATTTCTCGGGGCAGGCGTTCGGCCGCCACAGCCACGATGCCTTCGCCATCGGCGCCATCGTCCAGGGTGTCGGTGGCTATCAGTGTCGTGGTCAGCGCTATGCGCTGCCTGCCGGCACCCTGTCGCTGATGAACCCCGAAGAGCCGCATACCGGGCATTCCGAGTCTGCGCGTGTGGTCTATCGCATGCTCTATGTCGAGGAGTCGCGGCTGCCGGCGCTGCTCGGGCGCAAACGCCTGCCCAACGGCTTCAGCACACTCAACCCGGATGACGACGGCCGTGTCGCGGCAAGCCTTGCGCAACTGGCTGGCGAGTTCGAGCGCGGCGATGCGCTGGCGTTGGAGAGCGAACTGCTGGCGTTACTGGAGTTGGTGTTCGTGCGGCACGGTGGCTTGCGCGAGGCTCGACCGGGATTTCGCGACGGCGGTGTGACGGCCTATCTGCGTGATTACCTCGAGGCGCACTACGCCGAGGCCGTCAGCCTGGAACAGTTGGCCGCGCTGGTACAGCGTCACCCGCGCCACCTGATCGACGCGTTTCGCCGTGCCTATGGCGTGCCGCCGCATACCTATCTGCTACAGCGTCGAGTGCGTGACGCCAAGCGCAGGTTATTGCAAGGGCAGGCTCTGGCCGATGTCGCCCTGGGCCTGGGCTTCTATGACCAGGCGCATTTCAATGGCGTCTTCCGTCGCTTCACAGGCGTCACTCCAGGCCGTTTTCGCAGTCTGGCGCAATCCTGATGCGGCGCATCTGCTTGCAGGTCTAATCAGCCTCAGCCGCGACACTGGCGAGCCTGACTTTCTTCCAATACATCGATACCGCTAGTTGCCGACACTGCCTCCGCCAAACGGAGGTCTTATGTTCGCACTGTTTCTGCTGGTTGCTGGTACTCACTTCGCTGCCTTGCTGTCGCCGGGGTCTGACTTCTTTCTGTTGATTCGTACTGCGCTGGCCAAAGGTCGGCACCAGGCTGACGGTTGCGCCTGCGGCATCGCCCTGGCCAATCTGCTGAGCATGCTGCTGGTGCTGTTCGTCATGGCGTTGTTGCCCGCCGAGGGCAGTTGGCTGTGGAGTGGACTGCAGGTTGTCGGTGGGCTGTATTTCGCCTGGATCGGCCTGCAGGCGCTGGCCTCGCGGCGAGAAATTGTTCTGCCGCAGGGCAATCAGCTGATGCGAGGAGGTGTGTGGAAAGGTATGCGCCAGGGCTTTATGGCCAGCAGCCTCAACCCTAAATTGCCGCTGTTCTATGCCGGCCTGTTCGGGGTGCTGCGCGAGGCAGCCATGCCAGGCTGGGGGCTAGGCCTGGCGATGCTGTGGATGACCCTGGTGGTGCTGTTCTGGGATCTGGCGCTGGTGCGCTTGCTCGATCAGGCGCGCTGGCGCGGCTGGTTGCAGCGCCGCGTGCGCTGGCTGGATCGCGGCTGTGGCGGCTTGTTGCTGGCGTTGGGTTGCTGGCTCTTGTTGGGGGCGCTGTAGGGCGGTGCCCGCTCCTGTACGGAGCCGACGCTTATCGCTCAGCGGCGCTTGAGCAACCAGCGTTGCGGGCCGGGCTGGTACTCGGGCATCTCGTCGAACTGCGCGCGATTCTGCGCTTCAAAGATGCGCAACTGGTTGCCCTCGTGAACGAACAACCAGGGGCTGCCCTGATTACCGGCTTGCAGCCAGAGACTGTCGTGCTCGCCGCTCATGGCGGCACAGTCTCCTGCCAGGCACAGGGCGAAGCGTTCGGCGCCGGGCAGACCTTGCACCTGGCCGTCGCTGTTGAAGCGCACCAGACCGCCCTGTCCCATGCCTTCCTCAATCAGCCAGTCGCCGCCCAGGTAGTCGCGGTACAGCGCCTGTTCGAAGCTGCTGCCCAGGGGTTTGGGTTCACCGGAGCTGTTGACGCGGGCGAAGTACTGTTCGGGCCAGTAGCCGCTGGCGATCTGCACCAGCTCGCCGTTCTGCACACTCAGCTGCTCCTTGTAGTCGCCGTAGAAGGTCACCTGCCAACGCCCCTCTCCGGCGCCCTGCAGCTTGCCCTCGGCCAGTTCGAAGCCGTTGCTGTAGCTCGCCTGCCGATGTTCGGGGTCGATCTGCCATTCGAGGTTGGGCCCATAGGCGAGCAAAGCCTCGCGCAGACGACCGCTTTCGCGGGCGGCATCGATGGCTGCCTGGTTGATCCAGGTACCGCTCGGGTCATTGTTCGGCGTGCTGGCGCAGCCTCCCAGCAGGGCAGCCAATAACAGCAGAGGAAGCAGACGCATGGCGATCTCCATGCCGGGGAAGGGAGAGCGGGGTCTGGCGCCCCGCTCGAACGACTTAGAACCTGTTCACGATATGCTGCGCGTCGGCCATGCTGCGTTGAAACCAGGCTCAAAATGCTCATTTACAGCTCGTAAAGTCGAACGCGACTCCGAGCGTTTTTCGCCTGATTTCGCCTTGCCTGGCTCTAGCTCGCGAGATCGTGAGCAGGCTCTTACTCGATGACCAGAATAGCGTCCATTTCCACCTGCGCACCGCGCGGCAGGGCGGCAACGCCAATGGCGGCACGTGCCGGGTAGGGCTGTTCGAAGTAGCGGCCCATGACCTCGTTGACCTTGGCGAAGTGCGACAGGTCGGTGAGGAAGATGTTCAGCTTGACGATGTCCTTGAACGAGCCGCCGGCGGCTTCAGCTACGGCCTTGAGGTTCTCGAATACCTGCACGGTCTGTGCTTCGAAACCTTCGACCAGCTCCATGCTTACCGGGTCCAGCGGGATCTGGCCGGACATGTAGACGGTGTTACCAGCCTTGATCGCCTGGGAGTAGGTGCCGATGGCGGCGGGTGCCTTGTCGCTGGTGATGACGGTCTTGCTCATGAATCGCTCCTTGTGAGAACTGGCTGGGTCGAGCACCCAGCCTACAGACTGGAAATAGGGGAATTGTGTCAGGCGCGTACTCGGGTGATACGCATCACGCCCTTGAGCGCGCGCAGTTTCTTGATCACGCGGGCCAGGTGCACGCGGTCATGCACGCTGACCACCAGTTGCACCACGCTGATACGGCCATCGCGTTCGTCCATGCTGATCTTCTCGATGTTGCCATCGGCGGCATTTACGCTGCTGGCCAGCAGGGCGATCAGGCCGCGCTGGTGCTCCAGTTCGACGCGCAGCTCGACGTTGAATTCGCCGGTGACGTCCTTGGCCCAGTTGAGCTGAATGCATTTTTCCGGATTGTGGCGGATGTCGACGATGTTCCGGCAGCTCTCCATGTGCACCACCATGCCCTTGCCGGCAGACAGGTAGCCGACGATGGGGTCGCCCGGAATCGGCGTGCAGCACTTGGCGTAGCTCATCACCAGGCCTTCGGTGCCGCGAATCGCCAGCGGCCCTTCGCTGCTCGGCAGGGTTTCGTCGCCACTCTCGGCCAGCAGGCGGCGGGCGACGACGTAGGCCATGCGGTTGCCCAGACCGATATCTTCAAGCAGATCCTCGATCACTTCCTGGCGGTACTCGCCGAGCACCGCTTGCACGCGCTCGGGCGCGATCTTCTCCAGATGCGTGTCGAAGCTGGCCAGCACCTTGTTCAGCAGGCGTTCGCCGAGGCTGATGGATTCGGAGCGGCGCTGCTGCTTGAGGGCGTGGCGAATGTGCGTGCGCGCTTTGCCGGTGACCACGAAGTTGAGCCAGGCCGGATTCGGTCGGGCGCCCGGCGCAGTGACGATTTCCACCGTCGAGCCACTTTCCAGCGCCTGCGACAGCGGCGCCAGGCGCCGATTGATGCGGCAGGCGATGCAGGTATTGCCGACGTCGGTGTGCACCGCGTAGGCGAAGTCGACCGCGGTGGAGCCCTTCGGCAGCTCCATGATGCGGCCCTTGGGGGTGAACACGTAGACCTCGTCCGGGAACAGGTCGATCTTCACGCTCTCGATGAATTCCAGCGAGTTGCCGGCGCGCTGTTGCAACTCCAGCACACCCTTGACCCACTGCCGTGCGCGGGCGTGGTTGCCCTTCGGGGCTTCGTCGTCGTTGGACTTGTACAGCCAGTGCGCGGCGATGCCGTTGTTGGCCATCTCTTCCATCTCGCGCGTGCGGATCTGGATCTCGATGGGCACGCCGTGCATGCCGAACAGCGTGGTGTGCAGCGACTGGTAGCCGTTGGCCTTGGGAATCGCGATGTAATCCTTGAAGCGGCCGGGCAGCGGCTTGTAGAGGTTGTGCACGGCGCCGAGCACGCGGTAGCAGGTGTCGACCTTGTCGACGATGATGCGGAAGGCGTACACGTCCATGATCTCGTTGAACGCCTTACGTTTGCCGCGCATCTTCTGGTAGATGCTGTAGAGGTGCTTCTCGCGGCCGATCACTTCGCCTTCCATGCCTTCGCGTTGCAGGCACATCTGGATCGATTCCTCGATCTTGGCGACGATCTCCTTGCGGTTGCCCCGAGCGCGGCGCACGGCGGCGCGGATGCGCTCGGAGCGCATCGGGTGCATGGCCTTGAAGCCCAGGTCTTCGAACTCCACGCGCATGTTGTGCATGCCCAGCCGGTTGGCGATGGGTGCGTAGATTTCCAGGGTTTCCTTGGCGATGCGCCGGCTCTTCTCGTGCGGCATGGCATCGAGGGTGCGCATGTTGTGCAGGCGGTCGGCAAGCTTGACCAGAATCACGCGGATGTCGCGGGCCATGGCCATGGCCATCTTCTGGAAGTTCTCGGCCTGCGCCTCGGCCTTGGTCTCGAAGTTCATCTGGGTCAGTTTGCTGACCCCGTCGACCAGTTCGGCCACGGTCTCGCCGAACTGCGCGTTGAGCGCTTCCTTGGCGATGCCGGTGTCTTCGATGACGTCGTGCAGCATGGCGGCCATCAGGCTCTGATGATCCATGTGCATGTCGGCGAGGATGCTGGCCACGGCCAGCGGATGGGTCACGTAGGCTTCGCCACTGCGGCGGCGTTGGCCATCGTGCGCTTGTTCGGCGTAGAAGTAGGCTCGGCGAACCAGGTTGACCTGATCATGGCCGAGATAGGCCGAAAGTCGGTCGGCGAGAGCGTCTATACCAGCCATGGGGTGTTCCCCTCATGACCGGTTTGGCTACCCGCCGCGCAACTTCGACCCGGCATCATCGACTTACAGAGGCTCGTTGGCCTCTTCCTCGAAGGCTGCGAACAGCGGTTCTTCTTCGACGATGTCGTCCTGGGCGATCACGTCGTAGTCCACCAGGCCGGCAGCGATTTCGCGCAGGGCCACTACGGTGGGCTTGTCGTTTTCCCAAGCCACTTTCGGCTCTTTGCCGCCGGTGGCCAGCTGGCGCGAACGCTTGGTCGCGAGCATGACCAGCTCGAAGCGGTTATCAACGTTGTCCAGGCAATCTTCGACGGTAACGCGAGCCATGGTGTTCCTCGTAACTTGTGCGGATAAGCTTGGCCCGAGCGGGCGAGCGGACTGGATAGTCTAAAAAATCACCAGCGACAATGGAAGCGCTGTTTTACGCCAGCAGTTCGCTGAGCAGCCCGGCATGGCGCTGCTGCTGTTGTGTTTGCGACAACTGGTTGCTGCGGAAGATCGCTTTCAGGTCGCTCAAGGCGTGGGCGAAGTCGTCGTTGATCACCAGGTAGTCGTACTCGACATAGTGGCTCATCTCGCTGACGGCCTCGCGCATGCGTCGTTCGATGATCTCGCCGCTGTCCTGGCCGCGGTTGGTCAGGCGATGGCGCAGGGCCTCCTGGGTCGGCGGCAGGATGAAGATGGATTTGCTCTGCGGCATCAGCTTGCGCACTTGCTGTGCGCCTTGCCAATCGATCTCCAGAATCAGGTCGAAACCTTCGGCCAGGGTCTGCTCGACCCACTTCTGTGAGGTGCCGTAGAAGTTGTCGAAGACCTGGGCATGCTCGAGGAACTCGCTGCGCTCGATCATGGCACTGAACTGTGCATGGTCGACGAAGTGGTAGTTGACCCCGTCCACCTCGCCCGGACGCATGGCGCGGGTGGTGTGCGAGACCGAGACGCGAATCTGCGCCTCGCTGTCGATCAGAGCCTTGACCAGGCTGGTCTTGCCGGCGCCGGAGGGGGCGGAAACGATATAGAGGGTGCCGGTAGTGATGGCCATGAAAAGCGTCCTGATAAACCGTTGAGCGAAAGATAGCAGCCGTCTGGCTGGTGTTACTCGATGTTCTGTACCTGCTCGCGCATCTGTTCGATGAGCACCTTCAGATTGACCGCAGCCTGCGTGCTGCGTGGGTCGAAGGCCTTGGCGCCGAGGGTGTTGGCTTCGCGATTGAGCTCCTGCATCAGGAAGTCCAGGCGCCTGCCGGCAGCGCCGCCGGCCTTGAGCACGCGACGTACTTCGCTGACGTGGGTGCTGAGGCGATCGAGCTCTTCGGCCACATCGCTCTTCTGTGCGAGCAGCACCAGCTCCTGCTCCAGGCGTTGCGGGTCGAGTTCGGCCTGCATCTCGGCGAAGCGGGTTTCGATCTTGGTGCGCTGCCCGGCGAGCATCTGCGGCACCAGTTCGCGCAGGGCGGCGACTTCGTCGAGGATGCTGTCGAGACGGTCATTGAGGAGCTTGGCCAGCTCGGCGCCTTCGCGTGCGCGACCGGTCTTGAGTCCACTCAGCGCCTGGTCGAACAGCTTCAGGGCGGCGGCGTTGAGCGCTTGCGGGTCGGCCGAGTCGGCCACCAGCACGCCAGGCCATGCCAGCACTTCCAGTGGGTTGAGCGGCGCCGGCTGCTGGATCAGCGCGGCGACCTGCTCGGCGGCGGTGATCAGTTGGCGTGCGCGTTCGGCGTCGACCTGCAGCGGTTTGCCGGCCGTTTCCTCAGCGAAGCGCAGGGTGCACTCGACCTTGCCGCGCGAAAGGCCCTGGCGCAGCGCTTCGCGCACTGCACCTTCGAGGTCGCGAAAGGCTTCCGGCAGGCGCAGGTGCGGCTCCAGGTAGCGGTGGTTGACCGAGCGCAGCTCCCAGCTCAAGGTGCCATGGGCGGTTGCCTGCTCGTTGCGGGCAAAGGCCGTCATGCTGTGAACCATGGGATACCTCGCGGAAGTCGGCTCGAAAAACGCAGGATTGTAGCTCAGGGCGGACGTCTATTTCATGCATTGGCAATCAGCCCTTGGCCGTGCCTGCCGTCAGTCAGTGCCAAATCGTCGTGTTCTGTCGGCGGCTGGCCCCTATAATGCGAGCTGTTTTCACTTAATGAAGTAGGTATTGCTCGATGAAACGTCCCAGTGGCCGCGCCGCCGATCAGTTGCGCTCGATTCGCATCACCCGCAACTACACCAAGCATGCCGAAGGCTCGGTGCTGGTCGAGTTCGGCGACACCAAGGTGATCTGCACCGTCAGTGTCGAGTCGGGTGTGCCGCGCTTTCTCAAAGGCCAAGGCCAGGGTTGGCTGACTGCCGAGTACGGCATGCTGCCGCGCGCTACCGGCGAGCGTAACCAGCGTGAGGCCAGTCGAGGCAAGCAGGGTGGTCGTACCCTGGAAATCCAGCGTCTCATCGGCCGTTCGCTGCGCGCAGCACTGGACATGACCAAGCTGGGCGAGAACACCCTGTACGTGGATTGCGACGTGATCCAGGCTGACGGTGGCACCCGCACTGCCTCCATCACCGGCGCCATGGTGGCCCTGATCGATGCACTGAAAGTGCTGAAGAAGCGCGGCGCACTGAAGGGCGAGCCGCTCAAGCAGATGATTGCGGCGGTATCGGTCGGCATCTATCAGGGCGAGCCGGTGCTGGATCTGGATTATCTGGAGGACTCCGCCGCCGAGACAGACCTCAATGTGGTGATGACCAACGCCGGCGGCTTCATCGAAGTGCAGGGCACCGCCGAGGGCGCACCGTTCCAGCCTGACGAATTCAACGCCATGCTGGCGCTGGCGCAGAAGGGCATGAACGAGATATTTGAACTGCAGAAGGCCGCTCTGGCCGACTGAAACCTGTAACCGAGCAAGGAGCACCAGGATGAACGAGGATATGCAAAGTCCGCTTCCGACGCCCAATCAGGAAGCGCGTCAGTGGGCGATGTTCTGCCACTTCGCCGCGTTTCTCGGCCTGGTGTTTCCCTTCGGCAATCTGCTCGGCCCGCTGATCATCTGGCAGATCAAGAAAGACCTTGACCCCTTCGTCGATGCGCAGGGCAAGGAGGCGCTGAACTTTCAGATCAGCGTGGCGCTGGCGGCGGTGGTCTGCTTCATCCTCATGGTGGTGGTGATCGGCTTCCCGATGCTCCTGCTGTTGGGGCTGGCCGCGCTGGTGCTGACCATCATTGCCGGGATCAAGGCCAACGAGGGGCAGTCTTATCGCTACCCGTTCAGTTGGCGGCTAATCAAGTAATTGCATAGGAAATGATCGGAAGGGGCGACCTCTTCCGTGTCAGGGAAGGACAGGTATGATGAGTGTGCGAATTTTGGCGTTGGCTTGGCTTCTGGCAGCGCTGGCCGGGTGCGGTGATGCTGCTCGGACGCTGGCCGAGCAAGCGAAACTGCAGGCTTTGAGAAGCGAGGCTGCGCAATTGCACGATGCGGGACAGTCGCGGCAGGCTATTGCCAAGTTCGAAGAGGTGGTCAATAGCCCGGTCGCAACGGACGCGGAGAAGGCTCATGCGCTTCGATTCATCTCGCTGGGCTATTACGAACTGAATGAATTTCCGCGCTCAGGCGAGTACGCGGCCAAGGCTGCAGCCTACTATCCACCGGGCTCCTACGATTACCTGGTGAACATGGCTGACGCCGATCTTATGCAGGGCAGGGTGCTGGAGGCCGCCGCCAAGCTCGAGCAGGCACATGCGCTGGCGCCTCGCGGTCTGGCAGTCAATAACGTGCTGGGCCTGCTCTACCTGGGCGACAACGGCGAGCAGTACTCCGATCATGGCAAGGCACTGGCCTATAATCGGGCTGCTTTCGAGATCGAGCCGGGACGTATTACCGAGATCGCACTGGTGCGTAACTACCTGGTGCTAGAGGACTATGAGCAGGCTCATGCCCATCTGCTCGATCTGAGTCAGCGCTATGCCGATGATGCTTATATAAGCAACCTGCTGGGGCAGGCCGAGAGTGGTCTGAAACGGCATCGCGAGTGATAAAAGAAAGCCGGCGATAAGCCGGCTTTTTCGTAGCTGTCGATCAGATGCTGAGAATCCAGTCGTAATCGACGATCAGCGGCGCATGCTGGGAGAAGCGCGGCTGACGTGGCAGGCGGGCGCTGCGAACGCTACGGCGCATGCCTGGCGTAAGCAGTTGGTAGTCGAAGCGATAACCCAGATTGAGCATTTCCGCCTGCTCGTTATCCGGCCACCAACTGAACTGGTCACCTTCGCGGCTGACTTCGCGCAGGGCGTCGACATAACCCATATTGCCAACCACCTCATCCATCCAGGCGCGCTCGGGCGCCAGGAAACCGGGTGATTGCTGGCAGTCACGCCAGTTCTTCACGTCCAACTTCTGATGCGCTACGTGCAACGAGCCGCAATAGATGTACTCACGGCGCTTGCGGCGTTGCTTGTCCAGATAATGGGTGAAGTCGTCCATGAACTTGAATTTCTGATTCAAGCTCTCGTCACCGTCCCGCCCGCTTGGCAGGAGCAGGGTGGCGATACTTACCTTGTCGAAATCTGCCTGCAGGTAGCGCCCGTAGCGATCGGCCATCTCGAAGCCGAGGCCGCTGATCACCGCCTTGGGTTGCAATCGCGAATAGAGCGCCACGCCACCTTGGCTGGGCACTTCACCGTCGCATGCATAGAGGAAATAACCATCCAGTTGGAAGGCTTGGTCGTCCATTTCAAAGGCGGAGGCACGGGTGTCTTGCAGGCAGATCACGTCGGCATTCTGGGCTTGCAGCCAACTGAGCAGACCTCGCTCGGCCGCAGCCTGAATACCATTCACGTTCACACTGATGATCCGCATAAATGGCCCCCAAAAACACGTGCGTGTATGATACCCGAGCTCACCTCATTTAGCTAAATCCGTGCCGTCCGGGACTTTTCATGCAAGCGTACCAGCGCGATTTCATTCGCTTTGCCATCGAACGCGGTGTTCTGCGTTTCGGTCAGTTCACCCTCAAGTCCGGGCGTACCAGCCCCTATTTCTTCAATGCCGGCCTGTTCGACAGCGGCCTGGCGCTGGCCCAGTTGGGGCGTTTCTATGCGGCGGCCATCGTCGACAGTGGCATCGACTTCGATGTGCTGTTTGGCCCGGCCTACAAGGGCATTCCGCTGGCGGCAACCACTGCCGTGGCGCTGGCCGAGCATCATCAGCGTGATCTGCCCTGGTGTTTCAACCGCAAGGAAGCCAAGGATCACGGCGAAGGCGGCACCCTGGTCGGCGCGCCGCTCAAGGGCCGTGTGTTGATCGTCGATGACGTGATCACCGCCGGCACCGCGATTCGTGAGGTGATGCAGATCATCCAGGGCCAGGGCGCTCAGGCGGCCGGTACGCTGATTGCGCTGAACCGTCAGGAACGTGGCCAGGGCGAGCTTTCCGCCATTCAGGAAGTCGAACGCGACTTTGGCATGCCCGTAGTGAGCATCGTGTCACTGGAGCAGGTACTGGAATATCTGGCAGGTGATGCTGAACTGAAGCAATATCTGCCAGCTGTCGAGGCCTATCGCGCCGAGTACGGAATCTAGCCCTATCACAAGGTCGTCCCATGCCTGCACCGCTCCTGACCCGCTGTACGCTGCTCTGTAGCCTGCTGCTGCCGTTGTCGGGAGTGGCTGCCGAGCTCTATCGCTACGTTGACGACAAGGGCGTGACGGTACTCAGCCGTCAGGGCGTGCCGCCCGAGTTCATCGGCAAGGGCTATGAAGTGCTCAATGACCAAGGCCGCGTAGTACGGGTGATTCCGCCTGCGCCGACGGCGGAAGAGTTCGCCCGCATGCAGGCGGACAAGGTCCGCGCCAGCAACGATGCCCAGCTACTGCGGCTGTATACCAATCTCGATGATGTCGACCGTGCCCGTGAGCGCAAGCTGGCCGAGCTCGACAGCGTCACCAGCGTCGCGCGTGGCAATCTGCAGTCGGTGCGTACTCAGCAGGCCAACCTGCAGAGCCAGGCTGCCGACCACGAACGTGCCGGGCGCCAGGTGCCGGAGCATTTGCTGGTGCAGATCAACAACCTCAAGGAAGAGCAGCAGCGTCTGCAGCGTGACATCGCTCGCTACAAGGAGACGCGTACCCAGGCCGAGGCCGGTTTCGCTGCTGATCGCGCGCGCCTGGCCGAGCTGTTTGGTGAGCCGCAGCGCTAACCCTGAGTCAGCCCAGCGGCTGGGTCTTCTCGAAACTCTCGATCTTTTCCCTGAGCCACTGCGGCAGCGGCGCGCTGCTGCGTGTCGCACCGTCTGCGTGAACATAGACGATTTCACCGCTGGTCAGCAGTTCGCCGTCGCGCCAGATGCCGAGGTTGAACGTCAGGCTGGAGCGACCCAGGCGCGCGCTGCGGACGCCGATCTGCAGCTGGTCGTCGAAGCGCGCCGGGGCGCGGTATTCGAGCAAGGTGCGGATGGTGAAGAAGTCGCCGCCGTCCTGAGCCAGGTCACCGGGGTAGGCGATACCCAGCGCACGGAAGTATTCGGTGATGGCGACGTCTGCGTAAGTCAGGTAGTGGCCATTGAAGACGATGCTTTGCGGATCGACTTCGGCCCAGCGCACGCGCAAGGTGTGGAAGAAGCTGAACTGGCTGGGTTCGGGCAGGCTGCTCATGGGCGTTCCTTATCAGGGGTGCCTGGTGAGCGTGCATGTTGAAGAGGGTTGCGGCAAGTTCGAGTCGGTGTGCGGATGGTCTGCGATAAGGCTGCTCGATGGCCGGTGCCGGGGTACGTACCAACTATGGATTGCCCTGCGCATGCGGGGCCTATCCTAGGGGCTCCAGGCTTTGCTTTGTACTCGTTTATCTGAAGAGGGCGTGTGGCATCTTACCCTCTCCCGCCCTGCGGGCACCCCGCTCCGCGCCCCGGCCTGATCGCCAGCGATCAGGCGCTCATCGGCGCAGGAAGCAGTGCTTCCAAAAGCGCGCCTCTTCGCCCCGCAAGCGGGAGAGAAGCATCAGGGGGAGGGGCGGGTGGCCGCCTTACCCTCTCCCGCCCTGCGGGCACCCTCTCCCGCAAGCGGGAGAGGGTCATCAGAAGGCCGCGTTGCGGCCGTTGTCTAGGGGCGCTTGCGGTTGCTGATCATGGTGCCATTGCCGATGTCAGTGAAGATCTCCAGCAGAACGGCATTGGGCACGCGACCATCGATGATGTGCGAGCTGGTCACGCCACCTTGCACCGCCTCCAGGGCGCACTTGATTTTCGGCAGCATGCCGCCGTAGATGGTGCCGTCGGCGATAAGGTCGTTGACCTGCTCGGTGGTGAGGCCGGTAAGCACCTCACCCTGCTTGTTCATCAGGCCGGCGATGTTGGTCAGCAGCATCAGTTTTTCGGCCTTCAGCGCCTCGGCCACCTTGCCAGCGACCAGGTCGGCGTTGATGTTGTAGGACTCGCCATCCGGCCCGACGCCGATGGGGGCGATGACCGGGATGAAGTTGCCCTTGACCAGCATGTTCAGCAGCTCGGTGTTAACCCCGATGACCTCGCCGACATGACCGATGTCGATGATCTCCGGTTGAGTCATCTCAGGGGTCTGGCGGCTGACCGTGAGCTTCTTGGCACGGATCAGGCAGGCGTCCTTGCCGGTCAGGCCGATGGCGCTGCCGCCATGCTGGTTGATCAGGTTGACGATGCTCTTGTTGACCTGGCCGCCGAGCACCATTTCCACCACGTCCATGGTGGCGGTATCGGTGACGCGCATGCCGTCGATGAAGTGGCTCTCGATGGACAGACGCTTGAGCAGATCACCGATCTGCGGGCCGCCGCCGTGCACCACTACCGGGTTGATGCCGACGGCCTTCATCAGCACGATGTCGCGGGCGAAGCCCTGCTTGAGCTCCTCGCTTTCCATGGCGTTGCCGCCGTACTTGATCACCAGCGTCTTGCCGACGAAGCGGCGGATGTAGGGCAGGGCTTCGGACAGTACCTTGGCAACCTGGGCGGCGGCTTCACGCTCGATGGTCATGCAGGGGCTCCTGGAGCAAATCGGTCAAAAGGGCAGTTGCAGGTCGGGGGCGACCTTGAGAAGTTGGGCGCGGAATACATCCTGGATACGCTCCAGCTCTTCCTGGGTGTCGGCCTCGAAGCGCAGCACCAGCACCGGTGTGGTGTTGGATGCACGAATCAGGCCCCAGCCCTTGGGATAATCGACGCGTACGCCGTCGATGCTGGTGATGTTCGCCTCGCCCCACTGGCCTTCACGCTGCAGGCGTTCGATCATGCCGAACTTGGTCTGCTCGGTGACCTTGATATTGATTTCCGGCGTGGAAATGTCGCTGGGGAAGGCGCTGAACACCTGCTCGGCGTTGCGTTTTTCCAGGCTGAGTATCTCCAGCAGGCGCGCGGCGCTGTAGATGCCGTCGTCGAAACCGTACCAACGCTCCTTGAAGAAGATGTGACCACTCATCTCGCCGGCCAGCAGGGCACCGGTTTCCTTCATTTTCTTCTTGATCAGCGAATGGCCGGTCTTCCACATCACCGGGCGACCACCGTAGCCGCTGATCAGCGGGGTCAGGCGACGGGTGCATTTGACGTCGAAGATGATGTCGGCACCGGGGTTACGCGAGACCACATCCTTGGCGAACAGCATCAGCAGGCGGTCCGGGTAGACGATGTTGCCGGTGTTGGTCACCACACCGACGCGGTCGCCGTCGCCGTCGAAGGCCAGGCCGAGGTCGGCGTTCTCGGATTTCACACGGGCGATCAGGTCGACCAGGTTCTCCGGTTTACCCGGGTCCGGGTGGTGATTGGGGAAGGTGCCATCCACTTCGCAGAACAGGGGAATCACGCTGCAGCCCAGGGCTTCGATCAGTTGCGGGGCGATCACGCCGGCGGCGCCGTTGCCGCAGTCCACGACTACGCGCATTGGCTTGGCCAGGGCGATGTCGTCACGAATGGTCTTGAAGTAGCGTTGCAGCACGTCGACCTGCTGCACGTTGCCGACGCCCGTGGCCAGGTCGTTGTTGTCCAGGCGGGTTTTCAGCGCGAGGATCTGCTCGTTGGCCAGGGTGTCGCCGGCGATGATGATCTTGAAACCGTTGTAATCTGGCGGGTTGTGGCTGCCGGTCAGCATCACCGCCGAGCGACCTTCCAGCACATTGGCGGCGAAGTACACCACCGGGGTCGGCACCATGCCGATATCGGTGACTTCACAGCCACAGTCGAGCAGGCCTTGCACGAGCTGTTGCAGCAGCTCGGGGCCGGACAGGCGGCCGTCGCGGCCGACGATGACCTTGGGCTCGCCCTGGGCCAGGCTCTGCGAGCCGATGGCGCGGCCAATCCAGTAGGCGTATTCGGCGGTCAGGGTGTCACCCACCACGCCACGGATGTCGTAGGCGCGGAAGATGTCGGCGGGAAGTTTGGGGGCGCTTTGGCTAGTGCTCATTGCGGGGCTCTGCTCCAGTCCCAGGAGATCCTGGTCTTCATCGAGAATGTCGATATCGAGGATATCGGTGTCCTGAAACAGCGGGTCGACCAGCTCGGCTGGCTTGGCTGCCGGCTGAGCGGTGGGTGCCGCGGCTGTTCCTTTAACAGGGGTACTGTTGCCTTCAGGGCTACTGCGGCGCGGCAATCGTGCCAGGCTTTGGGACAGTGCATCGAGAGCCGGTATGCTGAGGCTGAAGGCTTTGACGTTCTTACCCGCAGAGAGTTCTTTGAGCATTTGTCCGAGTTGCTGGGCGTCCAGGTTGACGCGCCGCTGCAGCGCGCCCTGCACCAGGATCATGCCGATCATCGCGCCGCCCAGTGCAAGCAGGAACGCGAGGCCGAGCATCGCCGGAGGAATGCTGCCTTGAGTCAGGCCGGGGCCTGGGGTGAAGCTGATCGTCCAGTAAGGGTTGCCGGTGGCGAAGGTCTGCGCGGCGGCTGGGTCGCCTGCCTGGCCGCGCTGCAGCAGCACCTGCGCCGGTGTGTTGGCGAACTGCTGCACCAGCTGCACCTGGCCATACTCGGCGGGTAGCGCCGGCATCGCTGCGAGCAGTCGCTGCAGGTCGAAGGCCAGCAGCAGCGTACCCTGGGCCGGTTGGTTCTCACTCAGGCGCAGCGCCACGGCGCTGTAGGCCAGCCAGCGCTCGCCCACGCGATAGGCTTCGGTAGCGGGTTGCTGGCCGCTTTCAGCGCGGCGCAGCATATCCAGGCCGGCGAAGTTCATCGGCGCGGCGCGGGAGGTGTTCTGTACCGCTTCGCCCCGGCGGTTGAGATGGGCATCGATCACGCCATCCCAGTAGCCCAGGCGTCGTTCGACTTCGCTGACCCGCAGGTTGTCGCCGCTCTGCAGTGCTTGCAACAGCTCCGGGTTGCGCGCTGTGGCGAGGCTGTCGGCCTGCAATTGCTTGAGCGCTTGTTGCACGGCTGCAGCCTGGTTGCTGCCGATGGCCTGCACCAGCGCTGCCTGGCGTGCCTGGCTGCTGCTGTTTTCGGCAAGCCACAGTAGCGTGGCGCCAGCGACGGCGCCGATCAGGGCAGCTAGTAGGCCGGGTAGCAGGGCGCCCAGTGAGGGTTTCGTCGTCTTGCCCTTGGGCTTGTTCGGCACCAGGCTGGCAGCCGTGTTGGCTTCCTTGGCGGTACGCTTGAAGAGTTTCACGTGGGTGCTCCTCGGCGGGTCGTCCTGTGGGGTATGAGTCAGTGGCTACCGGAGTGGCCGAAGCCGCCGGCGCCACGTTGGGTCTCGTCGAACTGCTCAACCAGCTCGAAGTGCGCCTGTACCACAGGCACCAGCACCAACTGCGCAATGCGCTCGCCGATGGCGATGGTGAAAGGTGTCTGACCACGGTTCCAGCACGACACCATCAGCTCGCCCTGATAGTCCGAGTCAATCAGGCCGACCAGGTTGCCGAGCACGATGCCGTGTTTGTGGCCGAGGCCCGAGCGCGGCAGGATCATCGCGGCCAGGCCGGGGTCGCCGATGTAGATCGACAGGCCCGTTGGGATCAGCACGGTCTGGCCTGGCTCGAGGACGATCTCCTCCTTGAGCATGGCGCGCAGGTCGAGGCCGGCGGAGCCGGGCGTGGCGTATTGCGGCAGAGGGAATTCCTGGCCGAGGCGGGGGTCGAGGATCTTGGCTTGCAGAGCGTGCATGGTCAGTTCTTGTTCAGTCTTTCGGCGATAAGGGTGATCAACTGGCGGGCGATCTTGCCCTTGCTGGTCTGGGCGAAGCTGGTTTGCTGCAGCTCGCGGTCGATCACGGTGATGGCGTTCTCTTCACTATTGAAGCCGATGCTGGGGTTGGCCACATCATTGGCGACGATCAGGTCGAGATTCTTGTCGCGCAGCTTGCGCGAGGCGTATTCGAGCAGGTTCTCGGTTTCGGCGGCGAAGCCCACGCTGAACGGGCGATCCTCGCGGCCGGCGATGGTGGCGAGGATATCCGGGTTGCGCACCATTTGCAGGAGCATCCCCTCGCCGCTGGTGGGGTCTTTCTTCAATTTGTGCTGGGCTACCACTTCTGGGCGGTAGTCGGCCACCGCTGCAGCGGCAATCAACACGTCACAGGGCATGGCGGCTTCGCAGGCGGCAAGCATGTCGCGGGCGCTGACCACATCGATGCGGCTGGCCCGGTCCGGCGTCGGTAGGTGCACCGGGCCGCTGACCAGCGTCACCCGCGCGCCGGCTTCGGCGGCAGCCTCGGCCAGGGCGAAGCCCATCTTGCCGGAGCTGTGGTTGGTGATGTAACGCACTGGGTCGATGTTTTCCTGGGTCGGGCCGGCAGTGATCAGGATATGCAGGCCATCGAGCGCCTGGCGCTGGAAGCAGTCGGCGGCGAGATGAGCGAGGTCGTCGGGTTCGAGCATGCGACCGAGGCCGACATCGCCGCAGGCCTGGCTGCCAGAGGCGGGGCCGAACAGGCGCATGCCGCGTTGTTGCAGCAGGTCGAGGTTGGCCTGGGTGGCGTCGTCGCGCCACATGGCCTGGTTCATCGCCGGAGCCAGAGCAATCGGCGCGTCAGTAGCCAGTACCAGGGTGGTCAGCAGATCGTTGGCCACGCCCTGGGCCAGGCGCGCAATCAGATCGGCAGTAGCCGGGGCGATGAGGATCAGGTCAGCCCAGCGCGCCAGTTCGATATGGCCCATCGCCGCTTCGGCAGCCGGGTCGAGCAGGTCGAGATGGACGGGGTGGCCGGAAAGGGCCTGCAGGGTCAGCGGGGTGATGAACTCGCGCCCGCCCTGGGTCATCACCACGCGGACTTCGGCGCCCTGATCCTTGAGTCGGCGAACCAGTTCGGCGCTCTTGTAGGCAGCAATACCGCCCCCCACGCCGACGATGATGCGTTTGCGATACAGCCGCTGCATAGGCTTGCCTTTTATATACCGGTGGATGTGCGCCACGTGGCCAACGCCTCCCCAGGCCGGCCCCGTGTAAAAAGATGGGCTACGATAGCACAGCGCCCGCAGCGGAACAGCGGGCGCCTGGCTCAATAGGGAGGTGTACATGAGCATTCGCGACTGGCCCGCGGCAGAGCGCCCGCGGGAGAAATTGCTGGAGCAGGGCGCGGCGTCGCTGACCGATGCCGAGCTGCTGGCGATCTTTCTGCGTACCGGCGTGACCGGCAAGAGTGCGGTGGACCTGGCGCGCTATCTGCTGAGCGAGTTCGGTAGTCTGAGGGCTCTGCTCGAAGCCGATCTGCCTGGTTTCAGCCAGCACCTCGGCCTGGGTCCTGCCAAATACGCGCAACTGCAGGCGGTGCTGGAGATGTCGCGGCGGCATCTGGCCGAGCGCTTGCGCCGCGATTCGGCACTGGAGAGTCCGCAGGCGGTGCGTGATTACCTCAAGGCGCAATTGCGCCACGAGCCGCATGAGGTATTCGGCTGCCTGTTCCTCGATGCCAAGCATCGGGTGCTGGCGTTCGAGGTGCTGTTTCGCGGCAGCATCGACAGCGCCAGCGTTTATCCAAGGCAGGTGGTCAAGCGTGCGCTGGCCAACAACGCTGCGGCAGTCATCCTTACCCATAACCATCCATCGGGCGTATCGGAGCCCAGCCAGGCCGACCGTGTACTGACCCAGCGCCTCAAGGAGGCTCTGGCGCTGGTGGAGGTGCGCGTGCTCGACCATTTCATCGTCGGCGACGGCGAGCCGCTATCGATGGCCGAGCTGGGCTGGATGTAGCCTCAGGTCGGCTCGACCCGTGCCTTGATGCTGTGCAGCATGCGCCTGCGAATCAACCCGCTGACGGGCCGGATCGCCAGCCAGTAGAGAGTGAATGCCAGGCGGCTGGCCCTGTCCGGACAGTGCACACGGGTTTCGGTGATCAGGCGGGTACTGCCATCGCGAGCTGGCTCGCACTGAAAGAGCATCAGCAAACGGGCCAGGCCGGGCTGGTGAAAGGCCCGAAACGCCTCGCCGTTCGCACAGGGGAGCAGGCCGAAGTCGCTGCGCCAGAACCGGCCGATCAGCCCATAGGCTGCCTGGTCGGCCTCGCGTACCAGCAGGCTGAACGAGTGCATGCCGAACCTGGAGCGGTCCTGCAGTGAGTTGCTCAGCCCCAGTCTGAGGGCCAGGCGCGCCGGCGCCTCGCGCAGTTGCAGGCAGCGGCGGATCAACGGATCGTCTTCTGCCTCCAGCGTGGCGACGGCGTCGAGAATCGCCGTCGGCGACGCGATGATCTCCAGTTGGTGGCGTTCGCTGAACTGGTACTCGGGCAGCAGCTGCGCGGCGATATTCAGAATTTCACCCGTGAGAAATCCTGGCGGCCGAACGGGCTGACCTTGTAACCCTCGACCTTGCTATTGAGCAGCGCGAAGGCGGTGGGATGAGCCAGCGGCAGCCACAGCGCCTGCTCCTGAATGATCGTCTGCGCCTGATGGTAGAGGCGGCTGCGCTCATCCTGGTCGCTGCTGGTCTTGCCATCGGCGATCAGCTTGTCCAGCGCGGCGTCGCAGTAGCGGGCGAAGTTCAGGCCGGACTCGACCGAAGCGCAGGCAAATTGCGGGGTTAGGAAGTTGTCCGGGTCGCCGTTGTCGCCAGCCCAGCCCATGAACAGCAGGTCGTGCTCGCCGGCCTTGGCGCGACGGATCAGCTCGCCCCACTCGATCACGCGAATTTCGGCGTCGATGCCAATCCTGGCCAGGTCGGCCTGCAGCAACTGCGCGCCCAGGTTCGGGTTGGGGTTGAGCAGGCTGCCGCTGGGGCGCGTCCAGATGGTGGTTTTGAAACCGTCCTTCAGGCCTGCTTCGGCCAACAGGGCGCGGGCCTTGTCCGGGTCGTGGGCATAACCAGGCAGCTCGCTGGCGTAGCTCCAGGTGTTCGGTGGATAGGGGCCGCTGGCGGGCTCGGCGCTGCCTTCGAACACGGCCTTGACGTAGCTGGCCTTGTCGAAGGCGAGGTTGATCGCCTGGCGCACCTGCGGTTTGTCCAGCGGCGCATGCTGGCTGTTGATGCCGACGAAGGCGGTCATGAAGGCGGCGGTCTGCGCGCTTTTCAGCTTGGCGTCGCCAGCGATGGCCTGCACGTCCTGTGGTTTCGGCGACAGGGCGATCTGACATTCGCCGCGGCGCAGTTTCTGCAGGCGCACGTTGCTGTCCGGGGTGATGGCGAAGATCACCCGATCCACGCCCGGCTTGCCGCCGAAGTAATCGGGATTGGCGCGGTAGCGCACCACGGCATCCTTCTGGAAACGCTCGAAGACGAACGGGCCGCTGCCGATGGGCACGCTGTTGAGCTTCTGCGGGGTGCCGGCGGCCATCAGCTGGTCGGCATATTCGGCGGAGTAGATCGAGGCGAAGCCCATGCTCAGGGTGGCGAGGAAAGTCGCATCGCGGCGGGTCAGGGTAATGCGCACGCTATGCGCATCCGGCGCCTCGACCGTGGTAATCAGGCTTGGCCACTGCATCGACTGGGCGTGTGGGTAACCGCTGGCGGCGACCGCGTGCCACGGATGCTGGGGATCGAGCATGCGCTGGAAGCTGAACAGCACGTCCTGAGCATCGAGGTGGCGGCTGGGCGTGAAGTCGGCGCTGTGGTGAAACTGCACGTCGTCGCGCAGTTTGAAGTCGTAGACCAGGCCGTCTTCGGAGATCGACCAACTGCGCGCCAGGCTCGGCAGCAGCTTGCCTTGCTCGGCATCGAACTCCACCAGGCGGTTCATCAGCATGTCGGCCGAGGCATTGGTGGTGGTCAGCGAGTTGTACTGCACCACGTCGAAACCCTCCGGGCTGGCTTCGGTGCATACGCTGAGGGTGGCGGCCTGGGCCAGGATCGGAGTGCACAGTAGAGCAGCGAGCAGCAGGCGCATGGTTGATTCCTCATTCCTGGCGTGAACGGCAAGCTTGCAACCCTAGTCGATTTGCCGGGCGCTGAATACCTGAACGAGGCGACGAGCGGTCAAATCTTGATCAGGCCCCCAGGGCTCTGCTCCTCGCGGTGCCGCCGGCTCGGGGCTGAGTTGTATCCTGCGTTTTTCCTTGTTGCTATCTAGGGTTTCTGGTATAAAGCAGCGCTCTTTTCTAGGGGCCCGGTTCTTGCGCTATCCAGTGCGCCCGGTAAGACCCTCGAGAAACGCGGCGCCGAGCGCCAATGACATTGAGTTTAAGCGGCCAACCCATGCCGGGTTGGGCATGTGGTTTTAGAGGGCTGAGGCATGTCGAGAGTCTGTCAAGTTACCGGTAAGGGTCCGGTAACCGGGAACAACATTTCCCACGCAAACAACAAAACCCGTCGTCGTTTCCTGCCGAACCTGCAGCACCATCGCTTCTGGGTCGAGTCCGAGAAGCGCTTCGTGCGTCTGCGCGTATCTGCCAAAGGCATGCGCGTCATCGACAAGCGTGGCATCGACGTAGTGCTGGCTGAGCTGCGCGCTCGCGGCGAAAAGGTTTAAGGAGAGAGTCATGCGTGAACTGATCCGTTTGGTGTCCAGCGCCGGTACCGGCCACTTCTACACCACCGACAAGAACAAGCGCACCACCCCCGACAAGATCGAAATCAAGAAATTCGATCCGGTCGTACGCAAGCACGTGATGTACAAGGAAGCCAAGATCAAGTAATTGATCGGCTGCCTGGCAAAGAAGCCCGCCCTAACCGGCGGGTTTTTTTTGGCCTGTAGTTCCTGATAGCCCTGGGCTCGTGCCTGTACTGCCCATTTGGGATGGCGCAGGCACGACTATTGGCCGCGCATTTTTCTTGCGCAACTCGACCAACTGCGGCTTACGTCACGCAGAGCCCCGGTTTAGAGTGCGCCGTTACCGTGGAACTGACTCATCCATCAGCTTTGCAGCGGATGCGGGCACTGGGGTTCGGGCACCCTCCGTTCGTCATTCGGCCAGGGGCTTGCATGAGCGCTTCAACTCAGCGTGTGGAAGTCCTGATTGCCGAGGCTGATCCCTGGACATCCAACCTGTTGCAGCAGCTGGTACTCAAGGTATGTGGCGATGCCCGTGTGCTGCAGTTCAGCGATGGCCAGGCGGCGTTGGTGCGCTGCAAGCGGCGTTTGCCCGATCTGGTGATCGCCGATGGGGAGCTGCCGGGGCCCGATGGCCTGGAGCTGCTGCGCCAGTTGTGGCGCCACCCGCGTATCCGCTGGCGTTTGCCGTTCGGCCTGCGAGAACTGATCGCAGTGCTCTACGGTCTGGGCAGCGGCGTGTTCTTGCGTGAGGCGCTGGTGCTTAACCTCACCGGTCTGTTGCTGGCTTTGCCAAACAACGAGCTGCCAGCCAGCCTGGCCGAAGCGCGCAGCGTGCGTATGCTGAGGCTCGATCTCGGCTTGTTGGCGCGCGTGCCGGTGGAGCTCTATCAGGCGTCCTGAGCGTCGTGGCGACGCGCGTCGTCGGCCAGTTGCCGCAAGGGCTGCGGGCGGCCAACGAAGTAGCCCTGGGCGTAGTCGATACCCAGGCGGCGCAGGCAATCCAGGCTGGCCTGGGTTTCGACGAATTCGGCGACGGTGAGCAGGCCCAATTGCCCGGCAATCTGTCGCATCGAACCGACCATGGCCTGGTTGATCGGGTCGTTCTCGATGCCGCTGATGAAGCTGCCGTCGATCTTGAGGATGTCCAGCGGCAGGTGACGCAGATAAGCGTAGGAGGCGAAGCCGCTGCCGAAATCATCCAGGGCGACTTTCAGCCCCTTGCTGCGCAGCTCCTCGATCCACTGGGCGGATACGCCCAGCTCGCCCAGGGCGACCATTTCCGTTACTTCGATGCATAGCTTGTCGGGCGGCAGGCCGTGGCGGGCCAGCTCTTGTTCCAGCAACTGGTGGAACGTGTGGTCGAGCAGCGAGCTGGCGCTGAGGTTGACGTTGACCTGAGCCAGTTGTGCCAGGTGTCGCGGGTTGGCTGCCAGCCAGGCACACAGATGCTCGATCACCCAGCGGTCGATGGCGCAGAGAAAGTCGTAGCGCGCCGCAGCGTCGAGAAACTGTGCCGGGCTGATCCACTCGCCACTCTGCGGGTCGCGATAGCGCAGCAGGACTTCGTAGTGCAGGCCGGCGGTGGCACTCTGCAGCGCTTGTACCGGTTGATAGAACAGCTCGAAATGGCCGCGTTCGCAGGCTTCGCGCAGGCGGGTGATCCACTGCAGTTGGCGTTGATGTTCAAGCAGCGCGCCATCTTCCGGGTTGAACTGGCACACGCGGTTGCGGCCTTGGTGCTTGGCCAGCTGGCTGGCGCTGCTGGCCCAGGTCAGTGCGGTCTCCCAGTCGCGCACGCCAGAGCCGAGGGCGAGCAGGCCGATGCTGGTGTGGAGACGGAAGGGGCGCCCCTGCCAGGTGAAGACGAACTGCTCGACCGCCCGGCGCAGGGCTTCGGCCTGTTTGAGCGCGGCCTCGTCATCAACCTCGCGCAGCAGCACGGCGAACTCGTCACCACCGACGCGGGCCAGCTCGGCATGGCGCGGCAACTGGTGCGCGAGCTGGGTTGCCAGTTGCCTGAGCAACTGGTCGCCGGCGGAGTGGCCGCACAGGTCGTTGACCTGCTTGAAGCGATCCAGGCTCAGGTGCAGCAGATGGCTGAAGCGGCGCTTGGCGGTGCCGCCCAGGGTTTCCGAGAGCAGCCTTTCCAGCTCGCGGCGGTTGAGCAGGCCCGTCAACGCGTCATGCGCAGCCAGCTGTTGCAGGCGCTCTTCGAGCGCGCGGCGTTCACTGAGATCGACCACGATGCCTTCGATACGGTCTCGCTGAGGGCGCAGATGCAACGACAGGTAGACCCACAGCGGGCGCTGTTTCAGGTCGTACAACTGGCACTCGCAGGCGACCGTGCCGGCCTGGGCGTCGAGTTGCTGCAGCAGCTCGCGCCACTGGGCTTCACCAAGCAGTCGCTGTAGTGGCAACCCGACCAGCTGGACGGCCGGTGTATCGCTGCCGAGCAGGCGCGCCAGGCTTGGGTTGGCTTCCAGCAGCCTACCGTCGTGGTCGCAGCGGAAGATGCCCTCGCCGCTGTGGCGAAACAACGCCTGATACTGTTCCAGGTTATCGATGGCCTGAGCCTGACTGCTCAGCAGCACACGGCGCACGCGCTCCAGCTGCTTGTCGAGCAGGGCGCCGAACAGCAGCATGCTCAGCGCCGGCAGGTAGGCATTCAGCGCATAGAACCCGGCAGGTAGTGGAATCAGCCCGGCGCGGCTCAGTGGCATCAGCAGCATCAGCACCAGTGCCGCACTCCAGCACAGCAGATAGCCCGGCGCATAGGGGCGGCGCTGGTAGACCCCCAGGCCCATCACCAGCAACTGGTACAGGCCGGTGCAGAGGATCAGCAGATTGAGCGTCTGGTAGGTATAGGCATGGTTGCTGGCCAGGCCGCCCAGGCACACCAGTAATATGGCGGCGAACAGGGCGTCGCGCAGCCAGCGCAGGCGTCCGAGTTGAAGGCGCAGGGCGCTGGCGAGAAACAGCGAGCTGAATATCAGCATGCCCGCAGTGGTCAAGTTGACCAGCAACTTGGGCAGCAGAGCCCACTGCGGCCAGAACAGTCCGGCGATGTTGTACAGGCTGGTGTTGTACAGCGCCACGCACAGCGACGTGAGGCTGAAATAGGCCAGTTGCGCTTCGCGCAGGGTGCTGAACTTGACCAGATAGAACAGTGCCAGGGCGAGCAGGGCGCCAATCAGCAGACCGCTTTGCAGCCAGCTATGGGCGATCAGCTGTTGGCCCTGCTCGGCACCGACCACCTGCAGTGGCAGGTTGATCGCCGAATGACTCTGTACGCGCAGCAGCAGGCTGTGCGGGCGGTCGTCCAGGCGCGGCAGGTTGAGCAGAAACTGTGGGTAGGGCTCACCACGTTCGTTGAAAGGACGTTTCGCGCCGCTGTACAGCGGGCCCAGGGGCTGCTCGCCGTCGAACATCCAGATTTCCAGATCATCGAGAAAGGCCTGGCCGATGATCAGTTGCAGGCGCTCGGCTGCTGGGGCCTGCAACTGCACGGCGAGCCACCAGGCGCTACGCGTGTAGCCAATGCGGACGGCGCCCTGAATCTGTCGACCTTGCTGCTCGATGCGCTGCAGCACTTCGCTGGCGCTCAGCTGGCCGCTGGGGTCTTCCAGCAGCAGGCTGTGGTCGATGCTCACTGGTCTGGCCAGATCGGCAGCGCTGAGCTTCAGTAGCGGCAGCGTGTTGCCTGCCCATGCCGGCAGAGCGCAGGCCAGGCAGAACAGCAAGATCAGTGAGCGAAGCGGTCGGAGCATCCTGGGCGCCTCATGGCGGCAACTACGAGGGCGCCGAGGTCCGGTGGACGCTGTTAGGTCTGAGGAGCGGTCGGGCGCGGGGCAATTCTAGCTGACTACTGGCGCTATGATTGCGCGGCGGGTCTCATCCCTCGGGTTCGCCTGCTACAGGAGTACGGCGCTCATGCTGCCTGCGCGCGCTCCTCGGCCGCCTTCTGACGGCGCGTCCAGCGATTGGCGCGGGCGAAGGTGCCAAAGTCGTTGAAGCGTACGCCCATCTCGCGCATCACCTGGTGGGCGAAAGGCACGGTCAGCTGGCGAATGTAGAACGGCTCCTTGACCACGAAGTGATGGATCGCGTGGCTGCTGCCGAAGTTGAAGCAGAACGCCTGCAGCGGCCACAGCCACCAGGGGTTGAGCACCTGGGTCTGCTGGATCACGTTGCCCGGCTCGACGTCACCGTAGTAGTGCATGTTGGAGCTGACGAAGTGCAGGCAGAAGGTGCGCAGCACATTGGGCCCGACCAGCACCACCACGGCGATGTTCACCACTGCCATCACGCTCAGGGTGGTGGCCGACCAGGCGATGGGCGCGCCGAGCGCTGCGCTGGCCCAGTCCAGCAGATGGAAACCGAGGAACAGGTACCAAGTCGCCCAGTTGAGCAGCCCCAGCGGTGCGTAGACTTTCAGCGTGCGGGTGAGGATCAGCCGCCGATGCTCGGGGTTCTTCGCCCGCAACCAGCGGATCAGTGAGCTCATCATGTTATCGCCGACCATCAGCAGGCGGGCGATACCCCAGGGCTCGCCGTTGGTGATGGCGCGCTCCTCCATGTCGGCTTCGCTGCCGGAAACCTTGTGATGATTGAGATGCAGATGGCGGCGCACCCAGGGGTTGATGGTGCTTGGCCGCGCCAGCCAGACCAACGCCATCATCAGGTTGTGCGGCAGCGGCCGCTTGCGGAAGTACATCGAGTGGATCAGGTCGTGCTCCAGCTCGTGGGTCAACGAAGCGAAGAAGGCGTTGAGCAACAGGCACGCCCACCAGGCCAGATAGCCACCGATGTAAAGCGCAGCCGAGCCGAGCATGCCGAGCAGCGCGAAAGCGAGAATACCGGCGCCGAGCGCGTCCTGATGTTGCAGGATCGGGTAGCGCTGGCGCAGGGCGTTGCCGTGGGTCATCACCTGCTCACGGATATAAGCGGCGCGTTGCTGGTCATTAAGGCTTGCGGGAGAGGGCGACATGCCGACATCCTCTTGTTATCGGGTTGTGACTTCACTGTGCCGTGACGGTCGTCAGAGTGCCCGACCGTGCACGCCAACCTGCCTACCGGACACGCCAATCTGCATGACTGCCGAACCCACCACCCTGGCCAGCTGGACCCGCGCCCTACGCAAGCAGCTCGATGCCCTCGGGCTGGACAGCGCTGCCCTTTGCCGCGAGGCGGGGCTCGATCCGGCCGTGCTTGACGACCCCAACGCGCGCTGCCCGCTGTCGGTCACCACGCGCCTGTGGCAGTTGGCGGTGGCCGCCAGTGGTGACCCGGCGCTGGGGCTGAAGACCTCTCAGTTCGTCAGCCCGACCACCTTCCACGCCCTGGGTTATGCACTGATCGCCAGCAGCAGCCTGCGTGAGATGTTCGAGCGCATCGTGCGTTATCACCGGGTGGTCAGCGATGCGCTGCAGCTGGAGTTGCGCCAGCTGGATGACGTCTACGAGTTTCGTTTTCGCGTACCGCCGGGTAGCCCGGCGCCCGCGCCCGCGCCCGAAGCGCTGGACGCCTTTGCCGCGATCTACGTGCGCAGCTGCCGCAATCGCCTGAACCGGCAGTTCTCGCCGCTACTGGTGCAACTGCAGCGCCCACAGCCAACCGACCCGGCCCCCTGGCAGGCGGTGTTTCGCGCACCGCTGCAGTTCGATGCCGAGGAAAGCCTGCTGCGCTTTCCCCGCGCCGCGTTCGAGCAGCGCCTGGACGATGGCAACCCGGAGCTGGCCGAGCACAACGAGACGGTGCTCAGACGCAGCCTGGAGCAGCTGCAGGCGGCCAGTTGCAGCGAGCGGGTGCGCACTTGTCTGGAAGCTCAACTGCCCGACGGCGAGCCGTCTGCCGAGCGTATTGCCCAGACCCTGCATCTGAGCCTGCGCAGCCTGCAGCGTCACCTGGCCGAGGAGGGCACCAGCTACGAGGCGCTGCTCGGCGAGACGCGCCACGCTTTGGCGTTGCGGCACATGCGCGACCCGCGCTGTTCGATCAGCGAAATTGCCTACCTGCTCGGCTTCAGCGACAGCAGCAGCTTCGGCCGAGCCTTCAAACGCTGGACCGGCCAGACGCCGAGCCAATACCGTGATGGATTCAACAACGCATGACCCAGTACGACCTGATCCTGGCCGGGGCCGGCCATGCCCACCTTGGTGTGTTGCGCCGCTGGGCGCTGGTGGAGCGCCCGCCAGGTCGTATCGGCCTGCTCAGCCCCGGGCCGGAGGCCTGGTATGCAGGCATGCTGCCGGGGCTGATCAGCGGCCGTTTCAGCCCTGCAGACTGCCGTGTTGAGCTGCAGCCGCTGTGCCGGGCGGCGAAGGTCGAACTGATCGAGGGCGAAATCGCTTCGCTCGACGCCGATGCGCGCATCCTGCAGCTCGGAGACGGCCGCAGCCTGCAGGGTGAGTGGCTGTCGCTCAATGTTGGCGCCGGCATGGCCATCCCACCACAGCAGGGCGATGGCATGCAGGTGTTGGCTGCCAGGCCTATCGACAGGCTGCTCGAAGGCTGGCAGCAATGGCAGGCCGAGCCACGTCGCATGGCGATTCTTGGTGGCGGTGCCGGTGGTGTGGAGCTGGCCCTGGCGCTGGCCGACAAGGTGCCGGCTCTGGCGCTATTCTGCGGCGGAACCTTGCTCGACGGGCTGGGGCCGGGGCTGCGGCTGCGCGCACTGGGGCATCTGCGTCAGCGCGGCGTGCAGGTGCGCGAGTATTGCCCGATAGGTCGTATCGAGGATGACTGGTTGCTCAGTGGCGACGAGCCCGTGTGGCGTGGGCGGCGCCTGCTACTGGCCAGTGGTGCGCGTCCCTGGCCGTGGCTGACGGCGAGTCAACTGGCCAGCGACGCAGCCGGATTCATCGCCATTCGTCCGACCCTGCAGTGCGAGTCCCATGCGCAGATCTTCGCTGTCGGCGACAGCGCTAGCCTCGACGGCATGCGCCGCAGCGGGCGTTTCGCGGTGCGTCAGGCGCCGGTACTCAGCGCCAACCTGCAGGCCGCGCTGCAGGGGCGCCCGCTGCGCCAGTATCGGGCGCAATGGCAGAGCCTGGCCCTGCTCGCCACCGGTGATGGCGGGGCGCTGCTCGGCTGGCACGACTGGAGTGCCGGCGGGCAGCTGTACGGGCACTGCAAGGACTGGCTGGACCGACGTTTCGTCAAACGCCATCGCATGGTGGGTTAGCCCTCGAAAACCCAAGCTGGGGCGCTTATGCCGGGATGGTTTTCTACCCGCCGCTAATGCCCAGCGGCTAGGCGTCGATACAGTGACTGGGTGCACCCACCCGAGGCGACGCTGGAAGCATGTTCGATCAGCCTGCCAGGGGACGGACCGCCTAAAATCATGACAGAGTGCTACCAAAGTTTGATGGTGCAGCCGCTTCCAAGCTGATCGAATCCCGGTCATCGTGCCCGGCCTGCATACGTTTATTTTTCGTCGGGTCTGTCGTACACGTAGCCTGCTGTCCTGGTTGCGTGGGATATTCAAGGAGAGAACCCGCCGTGACCCCGTCCGCCTACAGCGCCTCGCCTCGCCGCGCACCAGAACAAGAACTCTGAGGTCGGTCATGCAAGTTGCCTTTATTCGTTCGCCGCTTTCCTGTCTGCTCCACGCCCTGGGTCTGGGCGCGCTGATGCTGGTTTACCAGCAGGTGCAGCTACCGCCCTATGTCAGCGTGTTGTCTTTCCTGCTGCTGGCGCTGTGGCCCTGGCTCGGCCCCTGGCAGCGCCGCGACGATGGTGCGCCCATCGCGCAGCAGGTCGCCAGCACTGACTTTGTCGAGCTCAGCCGCGGGCTGTCGCGCCACACCTGCCATAACGCCCTGTCTGCAGCCAAGGTGGCCCATGCGGTGAAGCATCTGGCCGGTCGCCTGCAATCGCAGTTGGCAGCGGTACAGCAGGTCAGCCAGGCCGCAGAGGCGATTACCCACACCGAACAGGACAGCGCAGCCCGTGCCGAGCAGACCTTGGCGGCGGCCCGCCATGTGCGTGATGCCAGCTCCAACGGTCAGGCCGAGCTCAATCAGGCCATCGAACGCATGCAGCAACTCAGCGCCCAGACCCTGGCTAGTCGTGAGTTGATCGACGGTCTGGGCAGTCGTACCGAACAGATCGAACAGGTCACCCAGGTGATTCAGTCCATCGCCAGCCAGACCAATCTGCTGGCGCTCAACGCTGCCATCGAGGCTGCCCGTGCCGGCGAGATGGGGCGGGGGTTTGCCGTGGTTGCCGACGAGGTGCGCAGCCTCGCTGCTCGCACTGCCAGCGCTACCGAGGAGGTCAGCCAGATGGTCACCGATATCCGCCAGCAAAGTGCGGCGGTGGTGGCTCATATCCAGCGCCAGAGCCTCGAGTTGGAGCAGGCGGCGCAGCAGATCGAGACGGCCGGCAGCCGCTTGCACGGCATCGCTGACCAGGCCGAGGAGGTCGAGCAGCAGGTGGCGCAGATCAGTGCCGGCACGGCCGACAATCACCAGCGCCTGGCCAGCCTGTCGGCTGCCGCACTGCAATTGCAGGACGATGTGCAGGGCAGTGAAGGGCAGACGCGGCAGTTGGCCGAGGCCGCCGAACAGTTGGTCGGCCAGGCCGAGACGGTCAGTGAACAGCTCGCCGAAGTGGGCCTGGACGACTATCACCAGCGTGCCTATGACCTGGCTCGTGAGGGCGCTACCGCCATCGCCGCGCAGTTCGAGCAGGACCTGCAGGCCGGTCGCATCAGCCTCGAAGACCTGTTCGACCGCCACTACCAGCCGATTGCCGGTACCCAGCCACAGAAATATCGCACGCGCTTCGACCAGTACGCTGATCAGGTGCTGCCATCTCTTCAGGAACCTTTGCTCAAGCGCCATGAAGGGCTGGTCTTCGCCATCTGCACCACGCCGGAAGGCTATGTGCCGACCCATAACGCCGCGTTCAATCACCCGCCCAGCGGCGATGCGGCAGTCGACGCTACTCGCAGCCGTGGCAAGCGCCTGTTCAACGACCGCACCGGCATCCGCTGCGGCAGTCACAAGCAGGCGTTGTTGCTGCAGACCTATATGCGCGATACCGGCGAGCTGATGCATGACCTGTCGGTACCGATCATGGTGCAGGGCAAGCATTGGGGCGGTTTGCGTCTGGGCTATCGGCCGGAGCCTTGAGTTGTTTGCGTTCTGCTGAGCGCCGCTTGAAAGCTGGTGCGCATGGCGCACCCTACGGCCTGGCCTGAGCCATGGCTAAGCGTGAGCGATGGACTGTTTAGTGGGGGCACAACCAAACGTATGAAAAACCCGATTTAACGCACCTCAAACCCTGTGCGACGCTGCCAAGCCATGATCTTCCCGGCCTGCCAAGTCCATGTTCCGCTGTACCGCGCACCTGCGCGGCGGCGCTTGTTGGAGCGGCTCAACCCGCTGCTGACCATCATCCTCGCCTTCTGGGCGCTGTGGCATTGTCGCCACGCTCGCCCGCCGGACGCCGTCCCCGCCCGCTGAATACCGATGGCTGCGCCATGCCCGCAGCCGCTGCTATCACCTTGTCTGCCTGTGCATCCCGCTCGAGTAACCAGCGGGCCGTGCGGACACCGAGCGCCCAACTGGCGCAAGCGAGCGCAACATGACGACTTTCGCCCCCGTGCAGGAAGCTCAGGACTTCCTGGCGAATAACCCCGATATCGAGCTGATCGAACTGTTCATTCTCGACGCCAATGGCGTGCCGCGCGGCAAGCTGTTGCATCGCGAGGAGCTGCTGGCGCTATACCAGAGCGGCCGGCCGCTGCCGAGCACCATGCTCGGCCTGTCCATCCAGGGCGAGGATGTCGAGGATTCCGGCCTGGTCTGGGAGGTGGGCGATATCGACTGTCGCGCCTATCCGCTACCCGGCAGCCTGGTGCGTCTGCCCTGGCGGCAGATGCCCACCGCCGCCGTGCAGGTGTCGATGCACCCGAGCGAAGGCCTTCCGGCCACGCCTGCCGATCCACGGCAGTTGCTGGTGCGGGTGATCGAGCAACTCGAAACCGAGGGCTATCACCCGGTGATGGCCTGCGAGCTGGAGTTCTACCTGCTCGATCAGAAGCGCGACACCCAGGGCCGCCCGCAGCCGGCGCTGGACGCCGACGGCGGCCGTCCACGCCAGACCCAGGTCTACGGCCTGCGCGAGCTGGAGCAGATCGAACCCTTCCTGCGTGATCTCTATGCAGCCTGCAAGGCGCAGGGTATTCCTGCGCGCACGGCGATTTCCGAGTACGCCCCGGGCCAGGTGGAGATCACCCTGGAACACGGCCCGGTGCTGGCGGCGATGGATCAGGCGGTGCGTTACAAGCGTCTGGTCAAGGGCGTGGCGCACCGTCACGGGATGCAGGCCTGCTTTATGGCCAAACCCTTCGATGATCTGGCCGGCACCGGCATGCATATGCACGTGAGCCTGGCCGATGCGCAGGGCAACAACCTGTTCGCCAGCGAGGATCCTGCCGGTACGCCGCTGCTGCGTCACGCCGTTGGCGGCATGCTCTCCAGCCTGCTCGACTCGCTGCTGCTGTTCTGCCCCAACGCCAACTCCTACCGACGTTTCCAGGCCAACAGTTACGCGCCGCTGGCGCCGACCTGGGGCGTGGACAACCGCACTGTGAGCCTGCGCGTGCCCGGTGGCCCGGCCCCCACTCGGCATGTGGAACACCGCATTTGCGGCGCCGATGCCAACCCCTATCTCGCCGCTGCGGCGATTCTCGCCGGGATTCACCGTGGCATTGCTGATCGCCTCGACCCTGGCGCGCCGGTGGAAGGCAACGGCTATGCCCAGGCCAAGACCCTGCTGCCGACCGAGTGGCTGGCTTCGATCCAGGCGCTGGAGCGCTCCGACTGGGCGCGTGATGCCTTTGGTGCGGACTTCCTCAAGGTCTTTCTCGCGGTCAAGCGTGCCGAGTACCGCCAGTTCATGGGCGAAGTTGGTGAGCAGGACTGGCGCTGGTATCTGAGCAACGCCTGACTTAACAGCATCGCGGCTAAAGCTGCTCCTACCACGCCGGAATCGTAGGAGCGGCTTCAGCCGCGATCCCAGATTTATCGGTGCGAACGCACCTTAAGGACATGCAATGAACGCGATCAAGCAACCCGTCAAACCCGCCGCCGAGCGCGCGCCTTCCTACTACTCGGCCTCGCTCAATTACGAGACCGACTACCCGACGCTGCAGGGCAGCGTGACGGTGGACGTGGCCATCATCGGCGGTGGCTTCACCGGCATCGCCACGGCGGTGGAGCTGGCCGAGCGCGGCCTCAAGGTGGCCGTGGTGGAAACCAACAAGGTCGGTTGGGGCGCCAGCGGGCGCAACGGTGGTCAGGTCACCGGCAGCCTCTCTGGCGACGAAGCCATGCGCAAGCAGATGCGCAACACTCTGGGCGAGGAGGTGGACGATTTCATCTGGCACCTGCGCTGGCGCGGCCACGAGATCATCAAGAGTCGTGTGGCCAAATACGGTATCGACTGCGACCTCAAGCACGGCCACCTGCATACGGCGATGAAAGCCAGCCACATGGACGAGCTCAAGGCGACCTATGACGAAGCACTGCGTCGCGGCATGGGCGAGGATGTCTGCCTGCTCGACGCGGCCGGTGTACGTGCCCAGCTAGGCAGTGATCTGTATTGCGGCGCCTTGAAGAACACCCGCAACATGCACCTGCATCCACTCAACCTGTGCATTGGCGAGGCCAGGGCCGCCGAGAGCCTGGGCGCGCTGATCTTCGAACATTCCGAGGTGCTGGATATCGTCCACGGCCCGCGTCCGGCGGTGGTCACCACGGGCGGGCGCATCGAGGCCAAGCAGGTGCTGCTGGCCGGCGACGTCTACCACAAGCTGGAGCGGCGCAAGCTCAAGGGCCTGATCTTTCCGGCCATGGGCGGCATCGTCACCACCGCGCCGCTCGGTGACATGGCGAAGGAAATCAACCCGCAGGACCTGGCGGTGTACGACTGCCGCTTCGTGCTCGACTACTACCGCCTGACCGGCGATGGCCGCCTGCTGTTCGGTGGTGGCTGCAACTACTCCGGGCGAGATTCGCGTGACATCGCAGGCGAGCTGCGTCCGTGCATCGAGAGCACCTTCCCGCAGCTCAAGGGCGTGCAGATCGACTATCAGTGGAACTGCGCCATGGGCATCGTGATGAACCGCATCCCGCAGCTGGGCAAGCTCTCGAGCAACGTCTGGTACTGCCAGGGCTACTCCGGCCACGGCATCGCCACCACCCACATCATGGGCGAGATCATGGCCAAGGCGATCACTGGCGATCTGCAGCAATACGACACCTTCGCCGCCTGCAAGCACATCAAGGTGCCGCTGGGCGACCAGCTCGGCAACCCGATGCTGGCGGCGGGCATGTGGTACTACCAGATGCTGGAGAAGCTGCGCTGAACCTCGTTGCGGGTGAGGATGGCGGTTTAGTTGCCGGTTATGTTCATATCCAGGCCTGATCCAGTGCCCGGAGGTTTGAATGATCACCTGTTACCTGCGCTACATCATCGATCCTTACAAGCTCGAAGCCTTCGAGCATTACGCCAAGTTGTGGATTCCCCTGGTGGCGAAGTTCGGGGGCATCCACCACGGTTATTTCCTGCCGTCGGAGGGGGCCAACAACGTGGCGCTGGCGCTGTTCAGCTTCCCCAGCCTGGCGGACTACGAACGCTATCGTCAGGACTCCTTCGCCGATGCCGAATGCCTGGCGGCCTTCAAATACGCTGAGGAAACGCGCTGCGTCATCAGCTACGAGCGCAGCTTCATGCGGCCTGTGCTGGGTTAGAGAGTCGTGCTGAGGCGTGCCCTGATCAGTTGAATCGGCCGAGATAGGTAAGGGTTGCCGTGCTTTCGGGTGGACGGGTTACAGGTCTTGTTTGCGAAGCGTCAGGGCGTCGGTCGGCCCAGATCGCATCCGGGTTATCCGAAATGATTATGAAGTGGCTGAATGCCTTTGTATGGGGGCTGAGCCACGCCCTTTCATCCGCGCTGCGAATCTGGGAAATCACGTTCGCGAGGCTGTCGGCAAGCTCCACAAAATCCGAATCGATGTAGAACTCCAGCTCCTCAGCAAGCTGCCAGGTCGGATTATTTTCCTCCCAGGCTGCGTACTCGGCATCGGTGGCGTCCTCGGGTGGCTCTGGCTCCCACTGTTCGAACACGTATTGCTGCGCCTCGGTTGCAGATGCGAAGACTGCACCAAAGAGATGGAAAGGGTAGTAATGATCCTGCATGGATTGATCTCAAATCTCGCCTGAGCAAAGAGTAAAGCCAAAGACTCATGCTACCGAGCAGTCTTGCTTCTGTGAGGTGTGGTGACGGGTTCTGGCCGCTCTTCGCGTTCGCTGATGAACGTCACCGGCTTCGAACCATCCGCATTGAGCTGGAGAATGCGCTTGGGCCGGCCCTGTTCGTCGAAGAACACCTGGCCGAGGCCTGCACTGTTCCATAGCCGTTCGCCGGAGCGGCTGCGGTCGGGGATCAGTGGGGTGACGCGCATGCGCCGGCGCTTGGTCAGCCAGTTGAGCGGTGACCACGGCGCATAGAGCCAGCGGTTGAGGCGGTCGAACCAGTCCAGCAGGCGCGGCGGGAATTCGTTCTTGATACCGCTGCTGGTGATCTGCCAGATGGTCGGGCTGGCGCGCTTGTGGCGGATGTTCACGCGGTAGACGAAGGAGTAATGCACGTCGCCGGACAGGATCACGAAATCGCCCGGCGTGCGCGAGTGGCGGAAGATGTTCATCATCACGCTGGCCGCGCCGCGATGGGCCATCCAGTTTTCCGCATCGACCATCAGCGGATGGCCGGCCAGGGTGAACAGCTTCTGGATGCCCTCGATCAGCTTCACTCCGAACATCGGGGCGGGCGAGACGATGATGCAGCTGGGGTGGTCGAGCAGTGCCTGCTGGAAGTCACACAGCGCCTCCCAGTCCATCAGCCCCGAAGGTTTCGACAGGTGCCCTTCGCTGCGCCAGCGGCGCGTGCGGGTATCCAGCACCAGTAGTGCTGGTGTGGTCGGCAGCACGTAGTGCCATTGCTCGAAATGCAGCAACTGGTCGATCAGCGCGTCCTGCGCCTTGGCCAGCAGGTGATTGTCCTGGCGCTGCTGCAGCAGCTCGGTAAAGGCCTGCAGCGGCTCATCGAATACATCCGGGTTGTTGCCCCAGCCCTGGCACAGCAGATAGGCGAGCAGGGCATTGCCGATGATGCGTTTGGAGAACGGATGGCCATAAGCGGTCTGCTCCCAGCGCGCGGAGAGGTTCCAGTCATCGGTGACATCGTGGTCGTCGAAGATCATCAGCGTCGGCAGGTGGGCGAATACCCGCGCGGCCTGGTCGAGACTCTGGCGGAAGGCGTCGATGCGCTGGCGTTCGTTGGCATAGCGCTGCTGCTGTTCCTCGTCCAGCGGCGGCTGTTCTTCGCTGATCAGCGCCCAGGGCAGGGGCGACCAGACCAGCAGGTACATGGCGATCATCTCGGCGAAGGTCACCAGGTGGTTGTCGGCGCTGTTGCTGGTGAACACCGGCTTTTCCACGCCGCCGAAGAACTTCTCGCGCAGGGTCTGGTTGCTCTTCACCGCCGGTAGCAGGTCGGCGCGTTGGTAGTAGCCGACCGGATGGCCATACAGCGCCTGGCTGTCCTCGACCACGGCGCCCTCGAGAAACTCGTCGAACAGGCCGAGGCGGGCGATCAATTGGTGAATGGCGCATAGCAACGGGCCGGCGACATCGTCGACGTAGACCTGGTCGCCGCTCATCAGCAGCAGTGCCGGACGCTGCGCGGGATCGGCCTGTTCGGCCAGCAGACGGTCGGCGCAGAGCAGGCCGTCATCGGCAGCATGGTGGGGTTTGCGGCAGGAGCCGTGGAGCAGGTGATCGACGCGCGAGCGCAGGACGAAATCAGCCTGCTCGGCGCTGTCGTAAAGCAGGTGCGGCGCCCAGTCGCGCATGCCCTGCGGTTCAGCGTGGTCGAGGATCTGCAGGTCATAGGCGATGCGCACGTCCTGCGGTAGCGCTTGCTGCAATGGCAGGTCGATCAGATGCAGAACGGCGTGTCGGCCCAGAGGCAACTGCTGGCAGTGTTCATTCAGCGCATGCGTCTGTTGCGCCTGGCCCTCGGGTTGCAGCCACAGTTGCAGGCTCAGCTCGCGGCTGGCCACCAGCCACAGCACCAGGCGGCCGGGCTCCAGACGGCGCAGCAGTGGGCCGGCGAGCACATCGGGCAGCGCAGCGGGGGCATTGTCGGGCATCGGTGCGGTACTTCTTGCAGGAAAAACGACAGGGGTTGGACAGTGGCAGGACGCCAGCGGTTCAGGAGGCCAACTGGCGCAGACGTGTGAAGTCGAGAATCTCGATCTCGCCGTAGGTGAGCTGCACCACACCTTGCGCCTGCAGCTCCTTGAGGATCTGGTTGGTGGTCTGGCGCGACAGCGAGAGCATCAGCGCCAGTTGTTCCTGAGCCAGGTGCAGCACCCGGCGCGGTTCGCTTTCGCCGTAGTTCTCGGCGATCAGCAGCAGACGCCGGGCCAGGCGCGGTGCGGCCGGCAGCAGGCTCATGTCCTCCAGGGCGATGAAGGCCAGGCGCAGCTTGTGGCTCATCAGCAGGGCGAAGTCGCGCCAGTACTGCGGCTCGCGTTCGAGCAGGGCGAGCAGGTTGTGCTGCGGCAACAGCAGCAGGGTACTGGCGCTATCGGCGAAGGCGTCGTGGGTGCGCGGCAGGCCATCGAACAGGGAAATTTCGCCGAACCAGTAGGGCGGCTCCACCAGGGTCAGCAGCGCCTCCTTGCCGTTTTCGCTGACAGCGCCGATGCGCACCGCGCCTTCCACCACCACATACAGCCCGCTGGGTTTGTCGCCACGGCGAAACAGCCGCTGGCCGGCGTCCAGATGCTGCACCTGGGCCATGTCCAGCAGGCTCTGGCTCAGCGCGGCTGGCAATGCGGCGAACCAGTGGCCCTGGTTCAGTTGGCTGAGGTAGTCACGGGGATCGGGCATTGCGGCTCCTGTGAGGTTGCACGGCGGTGTGGCCGTCCCTGCCATTGTCGTCTAGCCGACAGTGCGACGAGCCCGGGCGAGGTGATCATGCTCGAGCCCGTTTCACATATGAGGACGATAACAATGAAAACCCTCGTTGATCACCTGGCTCAGTATGCCGCTTACCATCGCGACCGGCGCAATATCGCCAGCCACTTCATCGGCATCCCGATGATCGTGCTGGCCGTCGCCGTGCTGCTGTCGCGGCCAGGTTTCCATCTCGCCGGCTTTTGGCTGGCGCCTGCCACGCTGGTGGCGCTGGCGTCGGCATGGTTCTACCTGCGCCTGGACATCCGTTTCGGCCTGCTCATGGCCGTGCTGCTGGGACTTTGCCTGTGGGCTGGCGCCGGCTTGGCGAACGCGTCCACGGCTGTCTGGCTGACGGCAGGTATTGGCCTGTTCGTGGTCGGCTGGATCATCCAGTTCGTTGGTCATTACTACGAAGGACGCAAGCCGGCCTTCGTCGATGACGTCATGGGGCTGGTGATCGGCCCGCTGTTCGTGGTCGCTGAACTGGCTTTTCTGCTCGGCCTGCGCAATGAAGTCGAGCATGCCGTGGTGGAGATCGCCGGGCCGACCTGCATCCGTGAGAAGAAGGCGCTGGCCTGAATTTGCCATATCTGGAGTGTCGCCCCAGCGCGAAACGATCGTCGCCGTGGCACCCGATTGGCGTTGCCGGCACGATTCGCCGCGGGGCGCGGTTCCTACGAAGTCACCGGAGCGCGGCTGAAGTCCCTCCCACCCTCTCGAGAGACTGTGGGAGGGGCTTCTGCCGCGAGCATTTCTAGAACATCGCCAGCCATTGCGCCGTCATCGAGCGTGCGTGACGATCCACGGTAATGGGCGCGAAGGGACGGCCGGAGACGCTCTGCAGGGTGTTGCTCTGGCTGTTCATGTCAGCCAGCGCGGCACGCAGATAGCTCCAGCGGGTCTGCAGCTTGGTCACCTCCGGGTCTGATGGGTCCTCGATTGCCTGCAGTTCGCTGTCGATGGCCGGCAGCAGCAGGCGTTCGTCCTGGCCGAGATAGGTATCGGGTTGTTCACGGGCGATCTCGAAGGTGCCCAGGTAGGAGCGGCTGAGGTATTGCACGCTGAGATACTCGACCTTGGCCGCCAGCTCGCTCTGGCCCTCGGCACCGGGTAATGCGCGGGCCGCACTGAGAAAATCGCGCAGGGCTCGGCTGAGGTCTTCGGGGAAGCGCCAGGGAACGTTCTCGTCACCGGGGCCATAGGAAACACCGTTGCGCAATTGGGTAACGAGGGCCTGATGGGCGCTGGTGAGTTCGGCGCTGGCCTGCGGCAGGCTCTGCATGGCGCTGGCCAGAGCGGCCAGGTCGGCTTCCAGGCGCTGCTGATGCGTCTTCTGGAAACCTTCGCCACGTAGCAACATAAGGCTGCTGGTGGCGCGGCTGGCGTGTATCTGAATCTGTTCCTGCGGGCTGACGGCCTCGGCGAAGGCCATGGGCGAGAGCCCGACGAAGAGTCCGAGCGACCAGAAAAAAGCATGGCGCAACAGTGCTTTACAGCGCATCCGGGGTGCTCCTTGTTATTGTTTTGAGCAGGTATGCATTGGCAGCGTCAACGACGCACGGCCAAGACTACTGCGCCAAGCGTAGCGGAGCATGACCCGAAAGAGTGATTTCGTCGGAAATCGCTACCGTTAAGGGGCTTTCATCAGATTACGCAGGTACTCGGCGGTGAAAGCGTCGGCGGGGAAGAAGGTCTCCAGCGCCAGCTCGGCGAGGGTCACGTCATTCGGCGTGCCGAACACCGTGATGGTGCTGATCAGGCTGAGCACGCCCTGCTCGCTGTGCAGTTGCAGCGGCACCAGCACGGCATCGCTCGGTGGCGCAGCGACTTCTGCCGGCGCCGGGTAGCCGCGCAGCTCGTCGAGCAGGTCGAACAGGGTTTCGTCGCCACTGATTTCCGCGTCGCGCTGCAGGCGCATCAGCAGGTGTGCGCGCCACAGCGCCAGGTTGGCGATGCGCGGTGCCAGGCCTTCGGGGTGCAGCGACAGGCGCATTACGTTGAGCGGGGGGCCGAGGAGAAAGTCCGGCATGCCGGCGAGAAAGGGGCCGAGCGCAGCGTTGGCCGCCAGCAGGTTCCATTGCCGGTCGATGGCCAGCGCCGGATAGGGCTCGTGGGCCTTGAGCAGTTGTTCGATGGCCTGACGCGCGGGCGCCAGCGCCGGGTCGCTCAGCTCGTGCTGGCTGTACAGCGGGGCGAAACCGGCGGCGCTGAGCAGGCGATTGCGCTCGCGCAGGGGAATCTCCAGCTGCTCGGCCAGGTGCAGCAGCATGTCGCGACTGGGCTGGGCGCGTCCGGTCTCGACGAAGCTCAGGTGGCGGGTGGATATCTCCGCCTCGCAGGCGAGGTCGAGCTGGCTCAGGCGGCGCCGCTGGCGCCATTGGCGCAACAGGGCGCCGGCGGTCTGGGAGTTGGTATTCATGGACTGCACGATAGTGCAGTCAGGTCATGTCGGCCATTACCTGGCAGGTAATCGACGGCCCGTGCGTTTCGGCGAAATCTGTAGGCCAGGCATCACTCCGGTGCCCTTATGGAGGATTCGTCATGAACGCACTGCAACCCAACCCGATGCTGCGCAATGCCCTTCTGCTCGACGGCCTGCTCAGCGGCGTCACCGGCCTGCTGCTGGTCCTGGCGGCTGGCTGGCTGGGCGCCTTCCTCGAGTTGCCACGCCTGCTGTTGCTGGTCGCCGGTAGCGCCCTGCTGCCCTTCGCCGCGCTGCTGGTGTGGTTGTCCAACCGCGCCGAAATCAGCCGTCAGGCCATTTGGGCGGTGATTGCGATCAACGCCCTGTGGGTGATCGACAGCCTGCTGGTGCTGGTGATCGGCTGGGTGTCGCCGAATCTGTTTGGTTACGCCTTCATCATCGGCCAGGCGCTGGCGGTGGCGCTGCTGGCCGAGCTGCAATGGTTCGGCCTCAAGCAGTCGCAGGCTGCTGCCGTTTGATGGCCAGGCTCAGAGACCGCGCAGCGCCAGTTCGGCGCCAAGCAGCAACAGGCCGATGAAGAACCAACGCTTGAAGCGCTCCGCGCTGATGCGCTTGCGCAGCCACTGGCCGGCGGCCATGCCCAGCAGTGCCGGCAGCAGGGCGAGGGCCGATACGCCCAGCACCGCCGGTTGCAGCAGTTCACCGCTGTGACCGAGCGCTGCCGCCAGGGCCAGGGTGGAGACGCTGAATGACAGCCCCAGGGCCTGAACCAGATCGTCCTTCTCCAGGCCAATGGCCTGCAGGTAGGGCACGGCGGGAATCACGAACACGCCGGTAACCGCGGTGATCGCGCCGGTGAGCGCACCGATCACCGGGCCCAACCAACCTTCCTTCGCGCGTTCCACACGAAAGTGCACCTTGGCCAGGCCAAGCAGTGCATAGACCACCAGGGCGACGCCCAACCAGCGGGTCGCGCCGGGCAGGTCGAGGCTCTGCAGCAGAGCGGCGACCAGCAGTGTGCCGCACAGGATTCCCAGCAGCATCGGCCATAGCCGGCGCAGCATCGGCAGCGGGCTGCGACCGTCGCACAGCTGCCAGATGTTGGTCACCATCGACGGGATGATCAGCAGCGCGGCGGCCTGCAGTGGGGCCATCACCAGGCCGAGCAGACCGACGGCGATGGTCGGCAGGCCGAGGCCGACCACCCCCTTGACCATGCCGGCGAGCAGGAAGGTGACGAGGATCAGGAGCAGGTGCTCAGTCATCGCGTTGCCCACGCTCGTGGATCGCGCGGCTGTCGGCCGGCGCCTGTTCGCGCTCGTGCATGCCGTAGTCGCGTAGCACCTGGGCCACGCGCAACCGATAGTGACTGAAGACCTCCTCGCGTCCTGCCGACTGTGCGCGGCGGTGTTCTTCGCGCTGGCGCCAGGCCTTGACCGAGGCTTCGTCCTGCCAGAACGACAGGGACAGGATCTTCCCCGGCTGGGTTAGGCTCTGGAAACGTTCGATGGAGATGAAACCCGGCTGCTCGGCGAGCAGCGGGCGCAACTCTCCGGCGAGGTCGAGATAGTCCTGCTGCAGGCCTGGCTTGGCCTCAACTTCGAAGATCACGGCGAGCATCGGTTTCTCCCTGGCTGGCTCTGGCTGAAATTGCCTGCCAGTATCCACATTTGCTGCACGCCATGTTTCGTCATGAGGTGAACTATGGAATACGCACCGGGTTTCAGTTCGATTGCCGCCCTGCTCGCCGATGCCGGGCGCGCCAGCATGGTCTGGGCATTGATGGATGGCAGCGCGCGACCGGCCGGTGAGCTGGCTTTGCTCGCGGGCTTGTCGCCGTCATCGACCAGCGCGCACCTGGCCAAGCTGGTGGAAGGCGGCCTGCTGGAGCAGCAGCGCCATGGGCGCAATCGCTATTACCGCCTGGCCGGGCCAGAAGTCGGGCAACTGGTCGAGGCCCTGGCCAGTGCCGCGCTGGCCGCGCAGCCACGGCAACCACGCGCGGTGCCGGCTTCACGCGGGACGCCGCAGGCCATGCGCGAGGCGCGCACCTGCTATGACCATCTGGCCGGCGAGCTGGCCGTCGGCGTGTTCGCGCGCATGCGCGCTGCTGACTGGCTGAGCGAGGAGGGCGGTGCGCTGCAGCTGACGGCAAGCGGCGAGCAGGGGCTGCAGGCGTTGGGGATCGATCTGCACCAGATCAACCGTCAGCGCCGCCAGCGACTCTGTGCCTGCCCGGACTGGAGCGAGCGCAAGCCACATCTCGGGGGTGCGCTGGGCGCGGCGTTGCTGAGTCTGTGCGAAGGCGAGGGCTGGCTGCGGCGCAGCACGGGTTCGCGTGCGCTGCAGGTTTCACCGCAGGGGCGCAGGGCGATCATGGAGATTGCCCTGGACTAGGGCCGACGCCTGGGGGCGAGCGTCATCCAGCGAAGGGCTGCGAAAGGCCGTTGTCCGGCGTTACAGAGGCGTCCGAACCGGCTCTTGTTGGGTCTCACATCTGCGGATGATCACGACTGCAGCCAGGCTGAAAAGTGCCATGGCAAGTACGCCGACAGTCAATGCGCTCGTGGTTTCCAGGGTGGTTGTCAGCGCAATGAACAAGAGCACGACTCGCACGGCGATGAGTTCCCGTTCTCGGAGAACGGCCAGTGCGGGTGGGTTACCCAGCTTATCGCCAAAGTCGAATGTGGCCTTTTTCTCGAATAGCCCCATCATTTTTCCACCGATAGCGCACAAGACGGCAGCCATGAGTGCTGTTGTGAGCGATAGCTCGAACAGCCTAGGCAGCCAGCCGGCAAATAGCGCGACGAGCGCAAGCGAGAGTGCAAGATGTGCGCGAACGCGGTCAGCGAGTATGCCAAACCCCAGGCTCGCTAATACTGACAACGCGATAATCCAGCCGACCGACGTTGTCTGGTTATAAAGCATGAGCGCTACCAGCGGGTAAAGAGTGGTTTCAGCGATATAACGCAGGCCAGTGGCCCACCATAGCAAACGAACATGGCTCGGCACCTGATGCGACCGTATGCGCGTTGTTTGTAGGACTGGATGCTCTGCTGTTGCCGGTTTGAGCTGAACCCACAAGCGACTGAGCAACAATGCTGCTGCCATTCCGGAAATCACGGACATTGTGGCGATGGGGGCGAACCCGCCGATGTCGAACGTGATGCCCCCTATAAGCGGTGCTGCAGCCAGGGCGCCATAGCGGACCAATTCAGCGCGGGCCAGTTGCTGCCCGCGCATCAGGGTGCTGGTCCACCAGGAAAGAATCACCGTCCGTGGTACATCAGAGAACGCGGCAGCAACGGCGAGGCAAATTCCCGCCGTGAGCAGTGCAAAAGGCTGCCCGGGCTGCCAGGCGACTAGAATGAAGGCGGCAATTCGAAAGGGAATCGCGATAAGGGCCAGCCAGGATGCATTCAGTCGTTCGAGCCAGGTCGATAGCCTCAGGCTGATCAATATCTCGCCGATCATCTGTGCAAGCACCAGGCCTAAGGCTAACTGCACTGAACCTGTAGATGTATAGATGGCAATGACACTGAAAATTTCCGTCAGTGAAGCAGAGAAGACGGACAGCCAACTGAATGCGTAGATGTGGAAGTTGGTTGGGCGTTCGGCTGGGTTTTTATTATTCAAGCGAGACACGCTATTTCCTTCTGTTGCCAGGAAGGTTGGCGCTCTACTACATTAAACACATTAGCTAGACGTTCCAGTATGATATCTACTTCATCTGCATTAATAATGAGTGGTGGTCGCATTTTTAGAACTGGGCCATGGCCATAGCGAGATTCGCGTAATATCAGCCCGTGTTTCTTTCCTTCATTTACAATTTGTGAAACTCTGCGTGGCGAGGGGCTGCCATCATCCTCTACCAATTCAATACCAATCATTAGTCCAGGGCCGCGAATGTCTTTCACGTACTTTTTATGGCTGAGTAGCTTTCTCAGTCCTGCACTCATGCGTGCGCCAACGAAGCGGACATTTTCTAGGAAGTTCTGCTGGCTTATTATGTCTAGTGTTTTGAGCGCGGCCGCTGCTGCGACAATATTTCCACCGGAAGTAAAAGCATGTAGTGATCTTGGCATTGCGGCATAATCATCGTGAGCGATAATGGCAGCAATTTGCGCGCCAGAACCACCAAGGCCTTTGCCAAGTGTCATTATGTCAGGCGACACGTCATAAAGGTTGGCAGCAAATAATTCTCCTGTACGCCCTATGCCTGTCTGAATTTCATCAAAAATCAATGGTATTTTTTGTTGGTCACAAAAATTGCGGAGTGCCTTAAGGGCCGGGCGTGGCCATTCAATATTGTCACCATTGCCCATAATGGGTTCTACAAAAATTGCGGCAGGACGACCACTTGAAGAAAACTCGAGAAATTCTTCTATTTTAGAAACGCATTGTAATTTGCAGTGTTGTGGCGTTTGTCCATAAAAGCAATTGTTGCAAGTGGGGGCGGGGACTTTAACTGTTGGCGCTGCTGCTAAATTAAACGGTGATAGGCGGAAGGCGTTGCCTGAAATAGCGGTTGATAGTGAGCCTTGGCCGTGGTGAGCCCTAAAGAATGAAACTATGTCACGTCCGCCCGTTGCGTACTGGACCATTTTTATCGCGCCTTCATTGGCCATGGAGCCAGAGCAGGATTTTAAAAATACCTTTGAGTTTTTTATGGGGACTAAGGTGCTTAATCTCTCTTCAAGATTTTCTATTATTTCTACGCTAAAAGATGACGAGCAGTGTATAAGTTTGCTGGCTTGAGTTTGATATATCTTGACGATTTCTGGGTGGCTATAGCCAAGCGATAGGTTGAACGTGCCAGAGGCGCAGTCTATGTATTCAGTTCCATTTTCATCATAAGCGTATATTCCTCTTCCGTGTGAAATTTTCATAGTTCCCTCTAGTGAGATTAGATGTGGTGTATGCGAATGGTGGGTTGCCTTTTAATTTTCTTCTATGGGGGTTTCAGAAATATTACAGTCGCAGCGATGGTGTGTCTGGCGCATTGAATGAATGGATATTTTCAATATCGGCTCGACACCTGCCTGCTGCTTGCGATCAATGGAACGCCTTGGTCAGCGAATGTCATTCACTTCGCTTCTTCACCAACAGTCGCCGTGCAGGCAATAGGCAATACCGCTGAAAGTACCAAAAGCACTTTTAGTAGGCGCCCCGTCCCTCGGCGAGCGCTTCGACGCGTGCTGTCTCGGCTCGTCGCGGGGCGCGACTCCTACAGATGAGGCTTCAGGCCTGGGCGCTGACAGGCTTGCCGCCCTTGGGCTTGAAATACAGCGTGGTGCCGCGGACGAGGTTGTCCAGGCTGATGTGATCCTTGGCCACTTCAGCCTCGATCAGTTCGTCCTGGCCTTCGACCTTGAGGGTGATGCGGGTGATTGCGCCGAGCAGGCGGATGTCACGAACCTCGCCGGCCTTGTGTTCCGGGCTCGGTTCGCTGGACAGGTCGACCTCATGCGGGCGGAACAGCACGTGGTGGTCGTTGCCGACGTAGAGGCGGTTGGCGTCCCCCAGGAAGTGGTAGACGAAGTCGCTGGCCGGGTACTCGTAGACCTCGGCCGGCGTGCCGATCTGCTCGATCACGCCCTTGTTCATCACCACGATGCGGTCGGCCACTTCCATGGCTTCTTCCTGGTCGTGGGTGACGAATACGCTGGTCAGGTGCACGTCCTCGTGCAAGCGCGCCAGCCAGCGGCGCAGCTCCTTGCGCACCTTGGCGTCCAGCGCGCCGAAGGGTTCGTCGAGCAGCAGCACCTTGGGTTCCACCGCCAGGGCGCGGGCCAGGGCGATACGCTGGCGCTGACCGCCGGAGAGCTGCTCCGGGTAGCGATCGCCCAGCCAGTCGAGCTGCACCAGGTTGAGCAGTTCGTGCACCTTCTGCTGGATCACGTCTTCGCTCGGGCGCTCGCGCTTGGGCTTCATGCGCAGGCCGAAGGCGACGTTATCGAACACCGTCATATGGCGGAACAGCGCGTAGTGCTGGAACACGAAACCGACGTTGCGATCGCGCACGTCGTGGTTGGAAACGTCCTCGCCGTGGAACTCGATGGTGCCGCTGTCCGGGGTTTCCAGGCCGGCGATGATGCGCAGCAGGGTGGTCTTGCCGCAGCCGGACGGGCCGAGCAGGGCGACCAGCTCGCCGCTCTGGATGTTCAGGTTGATCTCGTTCAGCGCCTTGAACGCATTGAAGTTCTTGCTGACGTTACGGATTTCGATACTCATGTTTATTCCTCGCCAGCACTGGCTTTGCGGCGGTTGATACGGGATTCGCTCCACTGCTTGAGCAGCAGGATGAACAGCGCCAGAAGCAGCAGCAGGCTGGCAACGCTGAAGGCGGCGACGTGATTGTATTCGTTATAGAGAATCTCGACATGCAGCGGCAGCGTGTTGGTGTAGCCGCGGATGTGCCCGGAGACCACCGATACCGCACCGAACTCGCCCATCGCCCGCGCGGTGCACAGCACCACGCCGTAGATCAGGCCCCATTTGATGTTGGGCAGCGTCACGTGCCAGAACATCTGCCAGCCGTTGGCGCCGAGCAGGCGCGCGGCCTCTTCCTCCTGCGTGCCCTGTTCCTGCATCAGCGGAATAAGCTCGCGGGCGACGAAGGGCACGGTGACGAACACCGTGGCGAGGATGATGCCAGGCAGGGCGAAGATGATCTGGATGTCGTGCTCGCGCAGCCAGGGGCCGAAGAAGCCCTGGGCGCCGAACAGCAGCACGTAGATCAGACCGGCGATTACCGGTGACACCGAGAATGGCAGGTCGATCAGGGTCACCAGAATGCTCTTGCCACGGAACTCATACTTGCTCACGCACCAGGCGGCGGCCACGCCGAACACCAGGTTGAGCGGCACGGCGATGCCCACGGCGAGCAGGGTCAGTTGCAGCGCGCTGATGGCGTCGGGTTCGAGGATCGAGGCGACGAACACGCCGACGCCCTGTTTGAGCGCCTCGGTCGCCACCACGAACAAGGGCAGCAGCAGGAAGAAGGCGAACACCAGCCAGGCCGAAACGATCAGCAGGCGGCGGCCCAGGGCGTTGCCACGGCGTGCGGCGTTGTTGGCGGCACTGGCCGTCAGGGTTGCAGATGACATGCCTGGCTCCTCAAGAACGGCTGATGCGGCGCTGCAGCAGGTTGATCAGCAGCAGCAGGATGAACGACACCACCAGCATCAGCACGCCGATGGCGGTGGCGCCGGCGTAGTTGTACTGGTCCAGCTGCACCATGATCAGCAACGGCAGGATCTCGGTCTTCATCGGCATGTTGCCGGCGATGAAGATCACCGAGCCGTACTCGCCGACGCCGCGGGCGAAGGCCAGGGCAAAGCCGGTCAGCCAGGCCGGCAGCAGCGCCGGCAGCAGCACGTGGCGCGCCACCTGCAATGGCTTGGCACCGAGGCAGGCAGCGGCTTCCTCGACCTCGCGCGGGATGTCGGCCAGCACCGGCTGCAGGGTGCGCACCACGAAGGGCAGGGTGACGAAGGTCAGCGCCAGGGTGATGCCCAGCGGGGTGTAGGCGATCTTGAAGCCCAGGGACGTGGCGAACTGGCCTATCAAACCGTTAGGCGCATAGAGCGCGGTCAGGGCGATACCGGCAACGGCTGTGGGCAGGGCGAACGGCAGGTCGATCATCGCTTCGATGATCTTGCGACCCGCGAAGGTGTAGCGCACCAGCACCCAGGCCAGCAGGGTACCGATCACGCCGTTGATGATGGCAGCGAGAAAGGCGGTGCCGAAGCTCAGCTTCAGCGCGGCCAGCACGCGCGGTGAGGAGATGATTGCCCAGAACTGATCCCAGGTGAGCTGGGCCGCGTGGACGAACATGGCACCCAGGGGAATCAGCACCAACAGGCTGAGGTACACCAGGGTGTAACCCAGCGTCAGCCCGAAGCCGGGTATGACGGGGGAAGTGCGACGAGACATGATTTTGGCCTTGGCATAGGGCGAAGGAAGACGTGCTTTGTGTAGGGTGGAAGTCGCTTTTCACTTCCACCAGTGGCGCTCGCAGGGGGCGCCGCTGGTGGATCGGTGAGGCGTGATCCACCCTGCGGATCAATGGGCCTGGTAGATCTGGTCGAACACGCCGCCGTCGTTGAAGAACTTCGGCTGAGCGGTCTTCCAGCCATCGAAGTCTTCATCGATAGTCACCAGCTTCAGCGCGGAGAACTGCTGACTGAACTCCTTGGCAATTTCCTGGTTGCGCGGACGGTAGAAGTGCTTGGCTGCCAGGCGTTGGCCTTCATCGCTGTACAGGTAGTTGAGGTAGGCCTCGGCCACCTTGCGGGTGCCCTTGCGGTCAACATTGGCATCGACCACGGTCACCGGCGGTTCAGCGAGGATCGACAGCGACGGCGCGACGATCTCGAAGTTGTCGCCACCTTCTTCCTTGAGCGCCAGGAAGGCTTCGTTTTCCCAGGCCAGCAGCACGTCGCCGATGCCGTTGTTGACGAAGGTGATGGTCGAGCCGCGGGCGCCGGTATCGAGCACCGGGACGTTCTTGTAGAGCTTCTCGGTGAAGGTCTTGGCCTCGGCTTCGCTGCCGTACTTCTGCTGGGCATAGGCCCAGGCAGCGAGGAAGTTCCAGCGTGCGCCACCGGAGGTTTTCGGGTTCGGGGTGATCACTTCCACGCCCGGCTTGACCAGGTCATCCCAGTCCTTCAGGCCTTTCGGATTGCCCTTGCGCACCAGGAACACGATGGTCGAGGTGTAGGGGGTGCTGGCGTCCGGCAGACGCTCCTGCCAGTTTTCCGGGATCAGCTTGCCGAGCTTGTACAGCTCGTCGATGTCGCCGGCCAGGGCCAGGGTCACCACGTCGGCGCGCAGGCCATCGATTACCGCCCGGGCCTGCTTGCCCGAGCCGCCGTGGGATTGCTGGATGGTCACCGCTTCGTTGCCCTGGGCCTGCCAGTGCTTGTTGAAGGCGGCGTTGAATTCGCTGTAGAGCTCACGGGTCGGGTCGTACGATACGTTGAGCAGGGTTTGTGCGGCGGCCACCGGGCCGGCGATCAGACTGCTGGCCAGCGCGGCCAGGGCGAAACGACGAAGGGACATGGTGCAGCTCCTAACTGGATTTTTATGTTGGCTCTGGTTCGTGGCGGTCAGTCGCGCATTCGCGGGCGACAGCAACGGTGGCGGTGCGTGTTCATGGCAGGGCTCTTTTCATGTTCACGCCCTCCGGTGGTCCAGTCGGGCTGCTTGCTTGGTTCAGGCGTTCTTGGTGTTCGGTTGTTGCAGGCGAATCTTTTCCTTGCGCTCGATCTGCACCACCTGGCCGTTGTGCACGGTGATTTCCACCGAGCCGAATTTCAGGCCATGCAGGGCGGTCTGGATCTCGCGGAGGATCACGGCTTCGTCCTGGCCTTCCAGGTTTCTCAGCGTGGCGGTCATTTCCAGGCTCCTTGTGAACAGGTCGCCACGGCGGCGGTATGGAGTACCGACGCTGGCGTGGAGCGGATAGTAGAGAGGCGGAAATATTCTTAAAAATATTGTTTAAGAACATTTATATGCATTTTAGAAATATAAGGCATCGCCTACTCGAATTGAATTTATGGAATAAGCAAATGAATTCTTATTCTTTTTGTAATTTTTTCATGCTGCCTAGACTGACGTCATTCGATTCGAGGAGGCGCCGTCATGGGCAGCGAAGCAATCCGTTATCTGATCCTGCCGGGCTGGCAGGGCTCACCCGAAGAACACTGGCAAAGCCATTGGCAGCGCAGCCTGCCGAACAGCGCGCGTGTGGAGCAGAAGGATTGGCTCAACCCGCAACGTGGCGACTGGGTCGCCGCGTTGAACCACGCGGTTGCCGATGATCCGCGTCCGCTCATCCTTATCGCTCACAGCCTGGGCTGCGTGACGGTGGCGCACTGGGCCGCGCAGGCGCCGGTCGAACTGCTGCGCCGAGTGCGCGGCGCGCTACTGGTGGCGCCAGCCGATGCCGAGCGTCCGGGCTGCCCCGAACCGCTACAGAATTTCGCGCCGATGCCGCGTGATCTGCTGCCCTTTCCCAGCCTGCTGGTGGGTTCCGACAATGACGCGGCGGCCAGCGCCCTGCGCGCTATGGAGCTGGCGCAGGCCTGGGGCAGCGAGGCGGCTATTCTGACCGGTGCCGGGCATATCAACGTGAAGTCCGGGCACCGTTACTGGGAGCAGGGCTTCGGTTATCTGTATCGCCTGCAGAGCCGCATCGAACAGCAGGCGCGCTTGCGCGCCTGACTCCGTCATTACGGGACAACCCTTTCGGAGCGGGGTCGGGCCAGGCAGCCGCCTGCTCTTCTTTATTCGACTACAGGCTGCGCCCAGTGAGGTGCGGCCTTGGAGCAGCACGTCATGAGTTTTCCACCCGGCTTGCCGGTGCCGCTGACCTTCGCCGACTCCGACAAGAGTCCGCTGAGCATCCGTGCCAAGGCGTTGGTCTTCGTCGACGCGCGTTCACGCCAGTTGCGCGAGCGCGCCGAGATGCTGGCGGGCAATGGCCAGCCGCTGCTGATTCTCGGTGAAACCGGCACTGGCAAGGAGCTGTTGGCGCGCTACATCCATCGCCACAGTGAGCGCGCTGGCCTGTTCGTGGCGGTGAGCTGCGCAGCGATCAGTCCGCAATGGGGCGAGGCCGAGCTGTTCGGTCATGTTGGCGGTGCCCATGCCGGTGCCGCCAGCAGCCGCGCGGGCTGGTTCGGTTCGGCCAATGGCGGCACGCTCTACCTGGATGAAATCGCTGATCTCTCGCGGCCGTTGCAGAGCAAGCTGCTGGCCGCGCTGGAAACCCGCGAGGTGTATCGCGTCGGTGCCAGCCAGGCGCTGCCGGTGGATGTGCGCCTGGTCGCGGCGAGCAGTATCGACCTGGCCCGCGCGGTGGCCGCCGGCACCTTCGATGAGCGCCTGTACGCCTACCTGTGCGACGGCCAGTTGCTGTTCCCAGCATTGCGTCAACGGGTCGGCGATATCCTGCCGCTGGCCGAATACTTCCTCGGCATCCATGCCTCGCGCCTGGGCCTGTCCATTCCGCCGATAAGCCCGGCGGCGCAGGCCGTGCTGGAGGCGCACCGCTGGCCGGGCAACACCCGCGAGCTGGAGAACGTCATCCACTTCGCCCTGCTGCTGGCCGGCAACGCCGAAATTGGGCCGGAGCACCTGGAGTTGCCGGCTCTAGCGTAGGGTGCGCCATGCGCACCGGGTGTGCCGGAGGCGCGCATGATATTGCATCACCCTTGGTGCGCACGGCGCACCCTACGGTCGGCCGGATCTACGGCGCCAGCAACGACACCGACTTGATCTGCGCCCAGAGCGCCTGGCCGGCATGGATGCCCAACTGATCGAAGGAGTAGCGGGTGATTCGTGCCAGCAAGCGTTGATCACCGATGTGCAGGGTCAGCAGCATCTGCGCTCCCAGCGCATGCCAGCCATCGACCCGCACCGGCAGCAGGTTGAGCAGGCTGCTGCCTTCGGCGCGTTGCAGGCTGAGGCTGACGTCGCGCGCCTTGATCTTCACCCGTACTCGATGGCCGTTGGGCAGTACTGCATGAGGCAGGCGCAGGCATGCCTCGCTGCCGGGCAGGCTCAGTTGCAGCAGGTCATAGTCGCTATCGTGAGCGCAGACCTGGCCGTCGATCACCGCCTCGGCATCCTCGTCGCTGGCGAAGGGCAGGTCGGCGCGCAACAGGGTTTCCTTGAGCGGGCCGCTGGCGCGCACCTGGCCTTCGTCGAGTAGCACCAGATGATCGGCCAGGCGCGCCACCTCGTCCGGCGCATGGCTGACGTAGAGCACAGGGATGTCCAGCTCCTCGTGCAGGCGCTGCAGATACGGCAGCACTTCCTGCTTGCGCTTGAGGTCCAGTGAGGCCAAGGGTTCGTCCATCAGCAGCAGGCGCGGGCTGGTGACCAGCGCGCGGGCGATGCCGACGCGCTGGCGCTCGCCGCCGGACAGCGCCGCCGGCATGCGTTCGAGCAGGTGACCGATGCCGAGCAATTCCAGCGCCTGATCCAGTGCCACCTTGCGCTGCGCCCTCGGGATACGCTTCTGCCCATACTCCAGGTTCTTGCGCACGCTCAGATGCGGGAACAGGTTGGCGTCCTGAAACACGTAACCGATGGCGCGCCGGTGCGCCGGTAGAAAGAAACCGCGCTGACTGTCCTGCCAGAGCTCACCGGCCACTTGCAGGTAGCCCTGCTGCGGGCGATCCAGCCCGGCGAAGCAGCGCAGACAGCTGGTCTTGCCCGAGCCAGAATGGCCGAACAGGGCGCTGACTCCACGCGCTGGCAGATCGAGATCGACATCCAGGGCAAAGCCCGGATGCTGCAGCAGAAAGCGCGCGCGAATACGCCCGTCGTCGATGACGACGGGCGTCGAGGTCGTGCCGAAACCGAACATCACAGAGCCCTTATCCTGGCGCTGCGTCCACCATACAACGCCAGCAGGATGATGAAGGAGAACGCCACCATGCCGCCGGCCAGCCAGTGGGCCTGGGCATAGTTCATGGTTTCTACATGGTTGTAGATCTGCACCGACACCACCTGGGTCTTGCCGGGGATGTTGCCGCCAATCATCAGCACCACGCCGAACTCACCGATGGTATGGGCGAAGCTGAGAATGGCGGCGGTGATGAAGCCAGGGCGGGCCAGTGGCAGTACGACGCTGAAGAAGGCATCCCAGGGATTGGCGCGCAGTGTTGCAGCGGCTTCCAGCGGGCCACGGCCAATGGCTTCGAAGGCGTTTTGCAGCGGCTGCACGACGAAGGGCAGGGAGTAAAAAATCGAACCGATCACCAGGCCGGTGAAGGTAAAGGTGAACGTACCCAGACCCAGGCTCTGCGTCAGTTGGCCGAAGAAACCGTTGGGGCCCATGCTCACCAGCAGATAGAAGCCGAGCACCGTAGGCGGCAGCACCAATGGCAGCGCCACCACCGCGCCGACTGGGCGCTTGAGCCAGGAGTCGGTGCGCGCCAGCCACAGGGCGATGGGGGTGCCGATGATCAGCAGCAGCACGGTGGTCAGCGAGGCCAGCTCCAGGGTCAGGAGGATGGCGTCGAGGTCGTTCTTGGACAGCGGCATGAGTGGGTTCCGGTGGCAAGCGTAGCCCGGATGCAATCCGGGACGTTTTCAGGCTGATGGCAATCCCCGGATTTCATCCAGGCTACGGCAGTTTATAGCCGAAGGATTCGATCACCCTGGCCGCTTCCGCGCCCTGCAGGTACTCGACCAACGCCGCAGCGGCCGGGTTGTTCGCGCCCCGCCTGAGCATCACCGCGTCCTGCCTGATCGGGTCATGCAGGTTGGCCGGCACCATCCACGCCGAGCCACGGGTGAGCTTGCCATCCCGGTACACCTGCGACAGCGCGACGAAGCCCAGCTCGGCGTTGCCGCTGGCGACGAAGTGTAACGCCTTGGCGATGCTCTGGCCTTCCACCAGTTTGCCCTTGAGCGTCTCGCTCAGGCCCAGCTTGGCCAACACCTGGGTCGCTGCCAGACCATAGGGCGCGGCCTTCGGGTTGGCGATCGACAGGTGCTTGAACTGGCTGGCTTTCAGCGCCGCGTCAGTGCCGTCGAGGTAGCTGGCATCGGCCGACCACAACACCAGGCTGCCGATGGCGTAGGTGAAACGCGAGCCGGGCACGGTATCGCCCTCGCGCTCCAGCCTGGCCGGCGTCGTGTCGTCGGCGCTGAGCAGCACATCGAACGGCGCGCCATGCTTGATCTGCGCATAGAACTGCCCGGTGGCGCCGAAGGAGGCCACCAGCTTGTGCCCGGTGGCTTTCTCGAATTCAGCCGCGATTGCCTGCATCGGTGCGGTGAAGTTGGCGGCTACCGCGACCTTGACTTCGTCGGCGATGGCGCCGCTGGCGAAGATCAGGGCAAGGGCGAGCAGGCTGTGCTTGAGAGGGGAGAGCATGGAGATTCCTTGCCATGTATCGGGCGTTGGCACGATCCCGACGCTGGTTCAAATACAGCAATCCTACTTCGTTATGCTTTTTGTATACAGCGGTCGCCGCACCTGTGTGCATGTACGCGCTTCAAGTGCATGGCAGGGTTGACGATGTGCGGCGTGTCGATGTGGCGGACCATGCCGCCATGGTGGCTTTCAGAGTTGAAATTGCGTCACGGTGCTGCGCATTTTATGCGCTACCTGTTCTAGCTCTCGTGCCGAACTGGCCAGGTCATTGACGGCCAGGGTGTTGTGCTGCGCCATCTGGGCGATCTGCTCGACGCGTTGGGCGACCTCGGCGCTGGCCTTGCTTTGCTCGCTGATGGTATGGGAAATATCGCCCACTACCTGGGCTGCACGTTGCGCGCCACCGCGCATTGCATGGATCGATTCGCCCGCCTGGTGAACCCGGGTCACGCCATCGTTTACCCGCTCCACGCCGGCCTGCATGCTGTCTACAGCCTGGCTGGTGTTGTTGCGGATGCGCCCGATCATATCGGTGATTTCCTGAGTCGACTGCGCGGTACGAGCGGCCAGGTTGCGCACCTCGTCGGCTACCACGGCAAAACCACGGCCTGCTTCGCCTGCGCGTGCGGCTTCGATGGCAGCATTGAGCGCGAGCAGGTTGGTCTGCTCGGCAATGCTCTTGATGACCTGGATGATCGACTGGATCTCTTCGGAAGAGCGGCCCAGCTCTGTGATGGTTTGTGAGGATGACGTTACGGCTTCGGCGATTCGATTCATGCCCTCGACCACGCCGAGTATGACCTGGCCACCGCTGTCTGCGGTTTGTTCTGAGTGTGCGGAAATGCCTTTGGCATCGTGAGCGTGCGTGGATATCTGGGCGATGTTCTGAATCATCTGCTCCATGGCCGCAGCCATGCTGGTGGCGCTATCGGCCTGCTGGCTGGAGTCCTGCTGGATGCGCTGAGCGGTGCCATTGAGGCTGCGCGAAGTTTGCTCAAGATGCTCACTGTGTTGGCTGATACCGCTGATCATCTGGCGCAGGGAACTCTGCATGTCGGCCAGCGCCTGCAATAGCTGGCCGGCTTCATCCTGTTGAGTGACCACGATGGTTTCGCGCAGGTTGCCTTTGGCGATGGCGCGGGCGGCGTCGATGGACTGCTGCAGCGGCCTCAGTACAGTACGCATCAGGCTCCAAGTGATAAGGCCTAGTAGCAGCGTAACCAGGAGGATACCCACAGTTAGATAGATCGAGGCACGGCTCACGGCTGCCTTGCCCTCCAGGTTGGCGTTGGTTACCTGCTGCTCGATCAGGCTGCTGAGCGCCTCGTTCTTTTCTTCGAGATCGGTGAAGCGCTGCATGAAATCCGGCATCTCCGCGCGTGCCGCTTGGGCGTCGCGCAACGCCAGCTCGGTGATGCGCTGCGCCGCGTCGATGTAGGCATTGAGTACTGGCTGCGATTGGGCAATGGCCTGCTGAACATGCGTAGGCAGGGGCAGTTCGGCGTTGGCGCTCAAGGTGCGCTTGAACCACTCCGCGTGCTCTTGCAAGTCCTGGCGTACCTGGTCGGCGGCGGCACTGTCGCCAGCCTGGAGGCTGAAGGCGGCCAGTACATCGGCACGTAATGCATCGTGCATCATGTCGCCTTCCAGGTGGTTACGCAGCGCGGTGACGCTTAGTTCATTCTGTGCCAAGGCGTCATTGAGTTGCGTTTGCCCCCAGAAGCCCACGGCTCCGAGTCCAGCGGACACCACAACACTCAATACGCCGCTGGCGATCATTTTTTCTCGGATATTCATATTTTTATGTCTGACTTGAAAAACTGTGTTGTCAGTCTAGATCAACGTACAGTTCTGCAAGCCGGCGCCATCGTTGGGCCTGTGCGGCATATGGCAGGGCACGTGCCGTGCTGGAGTAGAACGGCGCGGTGTGCGCTCAGTGGTGAGCGTTTCAACTGTGCAGCTATCGATCGAGCAGTAGCGGTGGTACTGGGCGTCCATGCTGCCTGAGGTTGCCATAAGCCCATGGCAACCTCAGGTGCTCAGTTCATCCGCCGTCACATGCTGGCCTGCCAGGGTTGCTGGTCGCAGGCCTGGCGCTGATGCTCTCGCGAGGTCGTGCCGGTGCACTCAGGTTCGATACAGCTTGAGGCTCTCCACCCGCGCCCGGTAGGCGCCGAGGCGCTCCTTGAGCTGATCCTTGCGGGCACTGGCGACGCAGTGCAGCAGCACGTTCAGGGCGCTGGTCAGGCCGCCGGTGGATTCGAGGATCAGCCCGGTCTTGGTCTTCATGGTGACGATATGCGGCGTATCGATATGTTTGGCGATGCCGTATTCGTCGGTGAACACCACCAGGTCGGTATTCTGCTGCAGGCAGTTGTTGGCGAAGGCGATGCCGGCGTCGGCATAGGGCGCGATGTCGATGAGGATCACGCAGCAGCGCTAATTGTGGCTGTCCAGCCACTGGCCGAGGTCGAGAAATTCCACCCCCGCGCGCATCGGCGAGCGCCTGGAGTATGAACTGCCGGCCGGGCTGGAGCGCGAGCGGGGCTCGATCATCGTCATCCTCGCCACCGACGCGCCGCTGCTGCCGCACCAACTCAAGCGCCTGGCGCAGCGCGCCGGCCTCGGCATCGCCCTGGCCAGCACGCCGGGTGGCAACAACTCGGGCGACATTTCCTCGCCTTAAGTGTGGCCAACCCACGGCCCTTGCCGCAGGTGGCGCAAACGCGGCTGAACCTCGATTACCTCAACGACGAGTGTTTCGACGCCCTGTATCTGGCCGCTGTGCAGGCCACCGACGAGGCGGTACTCAACGCCATGCTCGCCGCCGAGGACTCGCCGATGCAGAAGCCAGAAGGTATCTGCCGCGCTATCGACGGTCAGCGTTTGCGCGAGCTGGTGACCGGGGCGCATGCGGGTTGATTCGTAGCCCGGATGCATTTCGGGGGGGCTCGGCCACCGCCTGCTCCTGGATTTCATTCGGTGCTACATGGGGTGCGCGTTGCCTACTTGCTACGCGGACTGCTCCCTCTCCCATTCATGAGAGAGGGCTGGGGAGAGGGGGACAGGCTGCGCCGATATAGCGGACAAACGCTCCACTCAGCCAGCGTAGCGGCTGCACCAGGTGCAGCCGCTTCCCGCGCCGTGTTTATATCGCGCGCTCATCGCAACCGCCTGCAAGGAAGGACTGCCATGATCACCTGCTATCTGCGCTACATCGTCGATCCCTACAAACTCAAGGAATTCGAGCACTACGCCAAGCTTTGGATTCCGTTGGTGGGGAAGTTCGGCGGCACGCATCATGGCTACTTCCTGCCCTCCGAGGGCGCCAATGACGTGGCCCTGGCGCTGTTCAGCTTCCCCAGCCTGGCCGACTACGAGCGCTACCGTCAGGATTCATTCGCCGACGTCGAGTGCCAGGCGGCGTTCAAGTACGCCGAGGAGACGCGCTGCATCCTCAGCTACGAGCGCAGCTTCTTCCGCCCTGTACTCGACTAGGGCGAGGCAGGGAACTGCCAGGCGCCCGGCTGTACCGAGCGAGCACCCGGGCATGCCTTGCGGCGGTGAACCTCAACCGATCCGCCGCCACACGCTGGCCAACCAGGGCTGCTGGTCGCGTGGCAGGCCGGCGGGGCGGTAGTAGTGCTCCAGCTCGACGAAGCCGGCCGCCGTTAGCCGTGCGCGCCAGCGTTCGAGGTCGTGGTAGCTGCCGTAGCGTGGGCCGTTCCAGCCCTCCTGATTCTCGCCGCGGGGGTTGGAGCTGAACAGCACGCCGCCGGGCTTGAGCGTCGTATTCAACTGATCAAGCACGCGTGGTAGTTCCTGATCCGGCACATGGAAGAGGCTGGCGTTGGCGAAGATGCCGTCGAAGTGCCTGACCGGCAGCTCCAGTTCGAGAAAGCTCTGCTGCCACACCTCGCAGCCGCTATCGGTCCGCGCCATGGCGACGAACTCGGCGCAGCCATCCAGGCCGATGGCCTCGTGACCGAGCCCGCTGAAGGTGCGCAGGTCACGCCCCGGCCCACAGCCGAAATCGAGGATGCGCCAGGGCTTTTCAGCCTCGATATGGCGCAGCAGGGCGGCGATGTTCTGGCTCACGTCATGGTCGCGGGTACCCTCGCGAAAGTCCTCGGCGCTGCTCTGGTAGTGGGCCAGGGTGAGGGCGCTGATCTGGGCGAGTTCGTCGGGGCTCAGGGGCATGGTGGGGTTCCGGCAAAAGAGTGCATTAAAACCGTTTGACGGCGCGCGCGGCCAGAGGCGGCATGCCCTTGGTCGATGGCGATGAACCTGCGTATCGCTTGCACAGTCCCATTTCCTGAGGGGTGTAGACCGGCTGGTTGCAGTCGAGCGCCCACAATCAAGGAGATAACGCGATGGTTACGCACTACAAAGTCTCTGGCCACCTCGCCTGTGGCTCTCATGGTGAAAAACTGCCCGCCACCACCGAGTTGGCCAAGGTCAAATGCCGCAATTGCCGCAAGACTGAAGTGTTCACCGAAGCTCGACGTAACTCACGCAATGCCGCTCGACGCGCCGCCCGCCGGGAAAAGGTCGCGCGTGCTGTCAACGATTGGCGCACCTCCTGGGAGGCGCGTCTGGCTGCCTTGCCAGGCCCGCAGCGCCTGCCCCGTGGTTTCGGCGACCAGGCATTCGTCTAGCCTGGAAATGTGCGGGCGGGATTGCCTCCTGCATCCGCACGCGCTACCAACACCTGTAGGAGCCGCGCCTCGCGGCGAATTGAGCAGCCACTCAATATTGCGGTATGGCCGCATTCTTCTTCGCGCCGGGGCGGCGCTCCTACAGTGACCGCTTGAGGCGCTGTCTCGTAAGTGGCCCTGTGTTAGGTGGGTTGCGTGTCTCTGTCCCTCGCGCTGCCCATGGCGCGATCTGCGCAACAGCCTGTTCCCGGGTTTGCCCCGTGGTGAAGCTTTGCCTTAGATTGGCCGGCTAACCTCGACCGGCACTGCTCGGTCATGCCTCGAGATTTTCGCCGTGTCCGCTGCTCCCGTTTCCGTTTACCGACTTCCCGGCTTCCTGCCGTTTCTCATCGCCCGCATCGTCGTGGTGTTCGCCGTGCAGATTCAGGCCGTCGTGGTGGCCTGGCAGGTCTATGACCTGACTCGCGATCCGCTGTCGCTGGCCTATGTCGGCCTGGCTCAGTTCATCCCCATGCTGCTGCTGTTGATGCCGGCCGGCGACCTGATCGACCGCTACGACCGCAAGCTGATCCTCATGCTCAGCTGGCTGGTCGAGGGCGTGTGCGCAGGGGCGCTGCTGTGGTTGTCGCTGAGCGAGGCAGCCGTCAGTTGGTACTACGCGGTGCTGGTGCTTTACGGCTGCGGCCGCGCCTTCACCGGACCGGCGTTGTCCAGCCTGTTGCCACAGATCGTGCCGCGTGAGCGCCTGGCTGCGGCCATTGCCGCCAACAGCATGATCATGCGCGGCGCGACCATCTCCGGCCCGGTACTGGGCGGTGTGCTCTATGCGATTGGCGGCGGCGGGCTGACCTATTCGGTTTGCCTGGCCTGCTTTCTTGCCGGTACCGCACTGCTGCCGCTGGTACCGGTGCGCTACGCCGAAAAGATGCAGGCGCTGGAGTCCACTGCCTGGGCGCGTTTTACCGCCGGCATCCACTTCATCCGCACGCGGCCGATCATCCTCGGCACCATCTCGCTGGACCTGTTCGCCGTGCTACTCGGTGGCGTGATAGCGCTGCTGCCGATTTACGCCCAGGAGGTGCTGGAAGTCGGGCCGACAGGCCTGGGCCTGCTGCGCAGCGCCATGGCCATCGGCGAAGTATCGGTGGGTCTGTACCTGAGCATGAAGCCCTTCAACCGCCATGTCGGCCTGGTGATGTTCGGTGCGGTGGCGCTATTCGGTGTGGCCAACCTGGTGTTCGCCCTGTCCAGCCTGTTCTGGCTGTCCTTCGCCGCGCTGGTGGTGGCCGGCGGTGCGGACATGGTGAGCATGTACATCCGCTCCTCCCTGGTGCAGTTCTCCACGCCGGACGCCATGCGTGGCCGGGTCAACGCGGTGAACATGCTGTTCATCGGCTCCTCCAACGAGCTGGGCGAATTCCGCGCCGGCACCAGCGCCGCCTGGTTTGGCGTGGTGCCGGCGGCGCTGATCGGCTGTGCCTGCACCCTGACGGTGACCGGCGGCTGGATGCTTGGCTTCAAGAGCCTGCGCAGGGTGAATCGCTTCGAGGATGCTTCCCCAGGCAAGACCTAGGGTCGGACTGAGAGCCCGAAACCCGGCAGGGCATCGCCGGCAAAAGCATGTAGAATTCGCTCGCACATGAGCAATGTCGGGCTTTGCAGGGCTTTGCAGGGCTTTGCGGGCGCAGGCGCGACCGGTCCCGCGCTTCCTGGTGCTGAGATGAGTAGCCCTGATCGATCAGGGCTTCTTTGTAGCTGGCGCGCCGCTCTGTGCAGAGCAACGAGTCAGGCACCCGCTATCGCGCCGGCCCACGCTGACCTGCACCTCCCACGCCAGAACGGATGACGAGAACGATGACCAAGCGCCGCGCTTACCCGACAGTAGTAATGCTTATCGCTTTTCTTTTATCTAGCCTTTGCTATGCGCAGGCGGGGCAGGTCGTTGACGTCCTCGATCGTAGCGTGGCGGTAAGCCTGCCGGCCAAGCGGGTGGTGCTGGGCTTCAATTTCGAGGACTACATCGCCGTTGGTGGCGAGACGGCGTTCGATGCGGTGGTGGGCATTTCCCGCGGCGCCTGGGAGCGCAAGGTGCCGGAGAACTGGAAGCGACACGTCGCCCAGCGCCCGTCCATCGCGCAACTGGTGGATGTCGGCGAGGTGGAAACGCAGAGCTTTTCAGTGGAGAAGGTGCTGAGCCTCAACCCCGACCTGCTGCTGCTCACCGTCTGGCAGTACCAGGCCCTGCCCGATGAAATCGCGCGGCTGGAAAAGGCCGGCGTACCGGTGCTGGTCATCGATTACAACGCGCAGACGCTGGAGCGACATGTCGCCTCCACCTTGCTGCTGGGTGAAATCACCGGCCAGCAGGCCCGCGCCCGCGAGCTGGCCGATCTCTACACGGCCGCCGTCGAGGACATCCACACCCGCATCGCCGCCGCCAACAAGCCCAAGCCGCGCATCTACATCGAGTTCGGCAACAAGGGCCCGGCCGAATACTCCTTCACCTATGGCAAGAACATGTGGGGCGCCATGGCTACCGCTGCCGGTGGCGACAACATCGCCGCGCCCTACGTGGAGTGGTGGGGGCCGATCAACCCCGAGCAGGTTTTGGTGGCAAGCCCCGAGGTGATCATCATTTCCGGGCGTGAAGACAACAGCAACCCCAGCGCCCTGAGCATGGGGCCGGGCGTCGATCCGGCGCTGGCGCGCAAGCAACTGCAAGCCTTCGCCAGCCGTCCGGGCTGGGCGGAACTGCCCGCCATTCGCGACGGTCGGTTGTACGGCGTCTACCAGGGTGCCTCGCGCAGCCTGGGCGACTTCGCCCTGCTGCAGTTCATCGCCAAGCAGCTCTACCCGGATCTGTTCGCCGACCTCGACCCGGTGGCCAACTACATGAACTATTACCGCAAGTACCTGCCCATCGTGCCCGACGGCACCTACGCCATTGGCGTCAACGACTAAGCCCTGCCCATGAGCCTTTCGCAAATCGAAAACAGCGCCATCGCCGAGCACCGTTCGCGTGAGCGCAAGCGCTGGCGCAACTGCCTGCTGTTCGCCCTGCTGTGTGGCGCCTGCCTGGTGCTGGATATCGCCACAGGGCCGTCGATGCTGTCGCCGTGGGAGGTGCTGCGCTCGCTGCTGAACATCGGCGAGCGCCAGGCGATGACCGACACCATCGTCCACGACCTGCGCCTGCCGGTGGCGCTCATGGCGCTGGCCGTTGGTGCGGCGCTGGGGGCGGGCGGCTCGCAGATGCAGACCCTGCTCAACAACCCCATGGCCAGCCCCTACACCCTGGGCATGGCCGCGGCAGCCGGCTTCGGCGCGGCGCTGAGTCTGGCCTTCGGCAGCTTTGGCCTGGGGCCACTGATCGGCGTGCCGCTGGGCGCCTTCGCCTGTTCCATGCTCGCGGTGGTCTTTCTCTTCGCCCTGGCCACGCTGCGCCATGCCGGCAGCCACACCATCATCCTCGGCGGCATCGCCATGCTGTTCCTGTTCCAGTCGCTGCTGTCGCTGGTGCAGTTCCTGTCTTCACCGGAGCTCTCGCAGCAGATTCTCTTCTGGCTGTTCGGCAACCTTGGCAAGGCCACTTGGACGACCCTGGGCATTACCGCCGGGGTCACCCTGGTTTGCTGCGCGATCCTCATGGGCGATGCCTGGAAGCTGGCCGCCCTGAGCCTGGGAGAAAGCCGCGCGGTGAGCCTCGGTGTGAACATCCGCTGGCTGCGCCTGAAGATCCTGCTGCTGGTCGCCATCATGACCGCCACGGCGACCAGCTTCGTCGGCGTGATCGGTTTCGTCGGGCTGGTGTCGCCGCATATCGCGCGGATGCTGGTGGGCGAGGATCAGCGCTTTCTGCTGCCGCTTTCCGCCATCTGCGGCGCCTTCATGCTGTCGGCGGCCTCGGTGCTGTCCAAGTCGATCGTACCGGGTGCGCTGTTTCCCATCGGTATCGTCACCGCCATCGTCGGCGTGCCGTTCCTGCTCTGGCTGATATTCGCCCCGCAGCGAGGCCGCGCATGATCCAGCTCGCCAACCTCGCCCTCGAACGCTCCGGGCGCACCATCCTGCACGGCTTGAGCACCACCCTGGAGGCCGGCGCCATCCACGTGCTGCTTGGCCCCAACGGCACCGGCAAGACCACCCTGCTGCGCGCACTGGCCGGCGACCTGCCGCTGGCGAGCGGCAGCATCGAGCATGGCGAGCAACGCCTCGAGGCCAGCGCGCCGCGCCGGGTGCTCAATGCCTGGCGGCGTGAATTCGCCTACATGCCGCAGGATTGCAGCACCGAAGTGTCGCTGTCCGTGCTGGAGGTGGTGGTGCTGGGCAACCTGGGGCAGATCGGCCTGCGCCTCGACGACGCCGTGCTCGAACTCGCCATGGAGAAGCTATCGCAGGTCGGCATCGCCCACCTGGCCGGGCGCAGCATCGGCTCGCTCAGCGGTGGCCAGCGGCAAATGGCCTTCTTCGCCCAGGTACTGATGCGCGAACCCAAGGTGATGCTGCTCGACGAGCCGGTCAGCGCGCTGGACTTGCGCCACCAGATTGCCCTGCTCGATCGTGTGCGCCACGAAACGCGTGCGCGCAACCTGGTGACGGTGGTGGTGCTGCACGACCTCAACCTGGCCTGTCAGTACGCCGACAACCTGCTGGTGCTGGTCGACGGCACCCTGGTCGCCAGCGGCCACCCGCAAAGCATCGTCACCGCCGAGCTGCTGCAGAGCACCTACGGCGTGGCGGTGGACATCCTCCACGACCGCCAGGGTCGGCCCGTTGTGCAGCCGCTCAGCGGCCAGGCGGAAAACCTGCGGGAACAGATCGCCGAGCCGTTCTAAGCCCCGCTGCTGATACTCCGGTTATGCGGTAAGGCTGCCAAGTTGGCGCGGATTCGGCCAGCAGAGCGTTCCTTCCCGGATTGCATCCGGGCTACGGACTTGTTCATCGGCTCTGCCAACTCACTGAATGAATTCCGTGCGGGGACCAGCGCCGCTGCTCGGCTGTGCCAGCCTCCTGACAGGAATCTGCGGCTGGATGCTCAGCTTAAAGAGCCTGCGCAAGGTGGAGCTCTGCGAGGATGCTTCGCTGATCAAGGCGGGTTGAGGTAGCTCGGATGCAATTTTGGGGGCTGATCGGGACACTAATGCAGGATGGGTTGAGCGGTGCGACCCCGTCTTCGCTGTTGTCCTGGGTATCGCTTTGCTCAACTCGGGCTACTTGGTGGTGGTTGGTAAAGGGCAGTGGATGAATCTGTCCTCTTTGCCCATCTTTGTGCTTATTTTGCGCGGTAATAGTTGTAGATGTCTTTGGCCTTTGAATAGCCATAAAAGGTTAAGTAACACAAAACTAAAATGGCTATTACTGGTCCGGCTACATTGGCCCCAGTCATGTAGGTTATATAAATTGCACTGAGGATGAGTAAGGTCACGTAGCAGGTGAGCGTTCTGTTTTTCGCGGACAGGATTAATGGTGCTGCTGATAGAGAAATGGCGTGAATCAAGATATTTGTAAGGATTTCGAGTGTTAGTTTTGCTGGAATGGTTTCGGTTTGTACTTGGGTGATTAGGATGATGGCTTGATATGAATAATAATTCAAGCCAGAAGCAAGAGCGGTGCTAATTAAAAGAGTGGGGGCGTATCTTTTTATTGCGTTGCGCATGGGATGTAATTTTCTCTGGCTGTGAAGTGAAAAAGAGTTAATAGGGTGTAGGGAAAATCTTGGTCTAAATAGAAATGTCTGTCCTTGTTGTTCTCTAATTGAGTCCTTTAATGGATTGTAGCCTTGTCGACATAAGGCTCAGCAGCGGGGCAGTTGCGACTTTTGGCTGCCTTAAAATATGTAAGCCATTTTTCACGCTGTTGTGGCGTTTTAGCGAGCGCTGCCAAGCCCAGATTGAAATAGGGCGGCGGCAAAAACTGAGTGCAACACCTGACCTTTCCGGTACGGTGCTGCCCCTATGTCCTATTCCGAACTCAGCGTTGAAGAGCGCGCCACCATTCAAATCGGTCATGCCCAAGGCTTCAGCCTGCGCAGGATTGCTTGTCTGATCAAGAGATCTCCCTCGACCATCAGTCGAGAGGTGCGCCGCAACCGAGATGTCCGCGGCGGTTACTCGGCCCGTGTCGCTCAACAACAGATGGAGGCCCGTCGCCAGGTTTGCCGGCCGATGCGTAAGCTGTTGCCGGGTAGCGAGCGCTTTGAGTTGGTGGCCCATATGCTGCGTGAGCGTTTGTCCC